>Ga0181537_10000317_pt1 | contig 45019 bp, 33 predicted proteins | sample PEATcosm2014_Bin_39_FD_119765 | JGI IMG/M metagenome (GOLD analysis project Ga0181537, IMG submission 119765) | Peatland microbial communities from MTU Mesocosm Facility, Houghton, MI, USA - PEATcosm2014_Bin23_10_metaG | ecosystem: Environmental > Terrestrial > Soil > Wetlands > Peat | place...
CCCGGCAGCATCCACACTTCGTGCGGCGCCGCCCGCGTCAGCACGGCGGTCAAGAGCACACCGACGATCAGAGCCGGCAAGAACTGCTCCACCGCGGCGTGAATCATTTCCATGGCGAATCCGCAATGAACGCGCCGCGCGCGCCCGATCGTTTCGAATGCCGCCAGCGCGACGGAAACCGCGGCGGTGGCGACCCAAACGACGAAGTAGGATGAGAAATCCTGGCCCTCTTTGATCGAGTGCGACTGCACGGCCGCAACCAGCAACGCCAGCACGCCGCTCGCGGCGATGGACGCCGGGCCGTAGCCGCGAAACTGCGTGTCGCGCGCCACCTGCGTGCGAATCGCGTTGATTTCGGCAATCGCTTGCCGCACATCGCTGATTTGTCTCAAGGGCCGCATCAGTCCGTTTCCTCGACGCTCACGAGGCTTGCGCCAAAAACATTCGAACACTGCTGCGCGACGCCAAGATCGCGCTGCGCCGCATTTTGACACGCATCCTTGCCGGCCGCTGCGGATAAAGTGGCGATCTGACTGATGCGGGCCACCGCCTGCTCGTTGGGCTTGATCTTTTGAAACGGACCCGACTGGCTCACGTATTCGGCGGGGAGCGCCAATTTCGAGAAGTCGCGCGGGGTTGCGGTCACCATCACCATCAGGTGATCGGTGCCGCGGGGGCCGAGCGCCGTCACGGCCCAGTTCTGCCGCGGCACTTGCAGCTCCTGATTGGCCGAGATCGCGTTATTGGCGTCGAGTTGATTCGGGAACAGCAGATAGAAGCTGTCCGGCTGCGTACCCTGATAGAAAATATAGACGAATCCATCGTGCTGCGAGCGAATCGTCAATCCGAGATTCGTGCCGATTTTCAAGGTCGGTTGGCCCAGGGTGGTCTGCACCTGCCAGCGGTCATCGCGCTGACTGAAAATGTCGTTCATGGTGGCGAGTACGTTGATCGGGGCGGGTGCCGCGCCGGCGGCCGGGCTCGTATCGACGAACGACGGCACGATCGCGGCATTGCCGGCCAACGTCACGTGCTGCCGAGCGGCTTCTTCCTGCGTCTTGTCCAACCGGCTTTGGACGCAGGCGGTCAGTTCCTGCATCGAGAGCGAGCCGCTGTGGTCCGAATCGACGGCGCCGCCGCTCAGGCATTGGTCGAAATTATAGGTGAGCGCGCCCCCCTTGGAGGTATCCCAGGCCACTTCGTTGTTCCTCGCCGCGGCGAGAATCACGAGGTTATTGTCGGTCGTGCTCAAATCCGAGCCGCGGATCTGCGAGAAGCTGCGGTCGTTCACCGCGAGCGAGCATTGCGGGCTCGACGCGTCGGGACTGTATTTTGGCCGGCGTTGGGCCTCCACGCTGATGTCGCGGGAGCTCGCCGCCTGCGCGACGCCGCCGGAATGGCAGGAGTCGAGCATGACCACGGTCTTGTCGGCCTTGGCGCTGAGCGGCTTGACCATGGCCGCGAATTCGGCGTTGGTCACGACGTGCATGTCCTGCATGACGATGCTCTCCGTGCACTGTCCGTTCGCCTTGTTGAAAAAGCGCGCACCGTGTCCGGAAAAATACACGTACAGTTTATCGCCGGGCATCATCGCCTTGTCCATGCTCGCGAGCGCCTCCTTCAGGCCCTCGCGCGTCACCTGCTTCTCCGACAGCTCGACGATGTTCTGGGGCGGCACGCCGAAGCGCTGCGCCAATTCGTTGGCGAGCTTGCGATCGTTGAGCACGCCGGGCAGCGGGCTGCGCTGATATTCCGACACCGTGACGATCAAGGCATGATTCGACGCCTGCAGCGGGGCATGAACGCCGGTCGTCTCCGCGGCCGACTCGCGCGAGGCGGCGAAGCACAAGAGCAAACAACCCCACAAGCGACCCGCCCGATGACCCACAGGGGCCCTGCCGCGCGGCTTCATTTTCATGGCAACTCCGCGGCGGAGGCGGTCGACCCGCACAGGCCGATGCCCGTGCCGGGATAGGTATGGATGGTGATCTGCTGCACGCTCACGGCGCCGGCCGCCGTCGCGAGGCCCTTGGCGAGCGCGTCGGCGCGGCTGCCGTCAGCGGTGAAGGGCTGCACCCCATTCAGATCCGAAAAGAAGGCGGGCATCTGCTGGAAGGCCAGCACCGCGACCTGATCCGAACCGAACGGCGGCGTCACCAGAATGTGGGACTTTGGATCGGCGCTCGGAATCGCCCGCGGAGATCCCGGGGAAATGGCATCCCGCTCCGAGGGCTTGGTCGGGTAGAGCACCGTGAGCTTCCCTTCGCTGTCCAGATCCATGACCATGAGGTAGGCCGGTTTCTGCAGGCGAACCTCGAAGACGAATGATTCGCATTGCACGAAGGTATTGCCGCGGCTGCCGGGATCGGTCTCCGCCCGCAGGCCGAGAGTTTCGCTGCCCGCCGGCAAGATCCGGTTGAGCCACGCTTGCGCGGCGATGCGTTTGATCAGATTGGGATCGGTGGCCGGCGCATTCACGATCGGATCGCCCGCCGGACCCGCCAGCTGGGCCTGATCGCCGTGCTGGCGCAGCGTCATGTCGGCGTCCTTGTCGACGATCGTCACACCGCTCAGCGCTTGCACCTTGGCGCGCAGCGCCGGCGATACCGACTCCAGCCGCAGGTGTACTCGCGGGTCCCGCGCGCCGGCGGCCGCGGCAACAGCACCCGCCGCGGCAGCACCCGCAGCGGCGGCCGGCGCCGCGGCGCCCCCCGATGAGCCGGCGACGCTCATCCCGAGAAATGGACGCGACCCCACGTCCTGCGGATCTTCCGCCACGGCGGGCAGCAGTTGCGGGTGCTGTGCGAAACCTTGATGTTCCATGAACGCGAGCATGGCCTCCCGCCCGCGCGAATAATTGAACGTGCCCGGCACCAACTGCCCGTCGAGCAGGCGCAGAAATGCATCGGTGAATGCGCCGTGGTATTTGCCGTCCAAAGTCGGTGCTTGCTGCAGCGCTTCGTCCGTGGAAATATCCGCGCCTGTCTCGCTGTCGCTCGCGCCGGACAGCAGCACCACGTGCGTGTAGGGGTATGGCGGCGGGGGCGGCCGCGCGCTCACGACGGTCGCGGGTTGGACCCGCGCCACGCCCAAATCGCGGGTCTGCATCGGCAGGAAGCGCGAATGGCTGTGGGTCTGGCCGAATGCACGCACCACCTGGCCCGAAAAGCAGCTGTCCGAGACCACGACCACGAAGCGGCCCCCCTGATCCAGCGTCTTCAGCCGCGGCACGAGATCGCGGCGCCCGACGATCAATGTCTTGGCCGACGCGGCGGGCGTACTGTAATCCAGATCGTACGGGACCCATGCGCCGGTCGCGTACGGCAAATCGTATTGATTGTTTTCGTCGTTGGCGCTCGTGCCGTGGCCGCTGAAATAAATGAGCACGGTGTCGCCCGGGGCGCTGCGCTGCTCGAGTGCGGAGATTTCGGCGAGGATTCGATCGCGCGTGGCGTCCTGATCTTTCAATGAGTGAATGTCGCCCGGTGCGAAGCCCCAATGGTCCGCGAGGGCCCGCTGCATCGATTCGATGTCGGGCGACGTACCGCGCAGTTGCGCCGACTTGAGCAACGGGTCTTGGAATTGACCGACGGCGATGAGCAACGCCACATTGCGGGCGCTCACGGGATTGGATATTGCCGCGAACAGCAACCCGGCTGCCAGCGAAAGCACTCGACCGCGATAAGGCACTGTTGATCCCCCGGTGCTCATGTCACATCCCGCTTTTATAGTACACCGCGCATCCTCGCGTACATCGCATCCGATTTCCATTGGATCTATTTCCAGGGGATCTATTTCCAGGGGTCTAGTTCCTCGGGCCTCATTATGTAATGTCAAGAACCTGCGATTGCGTCAACACTTGAGGTAAAGTAAAACTGGTGGCTCGTCGCGCGTTGCACACGGCAGAAATAAAATGGGACAGCACGGCAGCATTGAAGGGGGTGAGTCGCCGCGTCGCCGCAAGGTCGGTGCGCGCACCCGCTTGATGCGCCTGACCTCGGCTCTGGTGCTGCTGATCTCCTCGATGACCCTAGTTCCGGCCATAGCCTTGGTTCCGTCGACAGCGCGGGCGCAATCGGCCGATCTGATCCGTTCCTATCAGAATTTCGAGGCCGCCAAGGCGGCGAACAAGGTCGGCGACGCGCTCAAGTACGGCGACGAAGCGCTCAAGCTGACCGAACAGGGCGGCGATTCGCAAACGCTGATCGAGCTGCTGCGCAACGTCGGCGATTTCGCGGCGCAATCCGGCCAGGACGGCAAGGCGCTGCAGTACTACACGCGGGCGTTGTCGCTGCAGGAAGCCGCGTTGGGTCCCAATCACCCGGATCTCGTGCCGACGCTGACGGCGCTCGCGGACCTGCACGTGAAGGCCAAGCGCTACTCGGACGCCGCCGCCGTGGAGCAGCGCATTCTCGGCATCGAGCGGCAGGTCTATGGCCAGCAGCACGAGAACGTGCTCGCGACGCAAAACAAACTGCGCGAGATCTACCGCTCCGCCAACGACACCGCGGCCATCGCGCGCCTGGACGAGCAGGCGGCGCAGCTGGCGAAGGCGGCGGAGCCGCCGCCGGCCACCCAACGAGGCCTGCCGCCGCGCGGTCCCGGCGCCGACACCAACAATCGCCGCTACAAACAAAGCGGGGGCTTCGCCACGGTTCGGGTTTTCTATGGCACCAATCGGGCGCCGACGGGCGATGTCACGGTCGTCAAGCCGGCGCTGTACTACGGCAAGGAGCGCGGTGACCTGCAATACGGCTACTTGAATGTCACCATCCCGCAAGCCCATCGGGAAGCGGAACTCGAAACGCAGCCGCGCTGGATGGACTACACGTTCACACGGGACCAGGCGGCCCTGCGCAGCAGCTACATTCTGCTCGACAAGATCACGCCTTTGCCCAAGGATGATTTCGTGCGCACGCTGCGCCAGCAGATCAAGGACTCGCCCTCCAAGGATCTCTTCATCTTCGTGCACGGCTTCAACAATACCTTCGAAGATGCGGCCCGCCGCGCCGCGCAGCTGGTTTACGATCTGGATTTCGACGGCACACCGCTGCTGTACAGTTGGCCGTCGCAGGGCAGCGCGACCGCCTATGCGGTCGATGAAGCGACCGTCGGCATCAGCGGCCGGAAAATGGCCGATTTCCTCGCGACCGTGGTGGATCAATCCGGCGCCGAGCGCATTCATGTCCTCGCGCACAGCATGGGCAACCGCGCGTTGATCGAGGCGCTGCAAACGTATCTCGCCAAGCGGGCCCCGGACAAGCGCCAGCACCTTTTCGGACAGATCGTGTTCACCGCACCCGATGTCGACAAGGATTATTTCGTGGACGTGATTCAATCGCTGCAGGGCTCCGCCGAGCGCGTCACGTTGTACGCATCGTCCAATGACTATGCGTTGCGCACCTCGCAAATCGTTCACGGCGCGCCGCGCGCCGGGTCCGCCGGCGACTCGCTCGTGCGCCTGCCCGGCCTCGACACGATTGACATGTCCGCGGTGCCCGCCGACGCCCTGGGGCATAGCTACTTTGCCGCCAACAGCGGCGCGATCTACGATATTTTCCGCCTGCTCTGGCGTGGGGATCCGCCGCCGCAGCGCTGCGGCATGAGCGACCGCAAAGCCGGCGCCAACCTCGACGTGTGGTACGTGTTCAACGCCGACGCGTGCAAGGGGGATGATCTGCTCGAAGCGGGCGTGATGGTAAAACGATTCGGCGATCTGGCGCGCGACCAGGTGAAGATGAATATTGCGATGCTGACCGACCCCTCACAGTTGCAGCAGAAACAAGAATGGTCGAATATTCTGAAAAAGCTCGATGTGCTGCTGGCCGCGCCGGGCCCGAGCGCCGCGGTTGGCGCGGCCAAATGAGCGCCGGTGGGGCGCGCTGGCTCGCGTGCGCGGTGTGCCTCTCCTTGCTGCAGGTTCCGATCGCCCGCGCGGCGAAGCCGAACTTCGAGGTGCGCGCCTACGCGAACGATACCTGCATCATCGCCGATGAACCTTTTTTCAAGCCCGCGCCCACCAATCCGGACGGCACGACGGCGAAGTTTCTGCCGCTGATCGGCCTCGTCATCGGCAAGCTCGCCGAATTGTTCGTCAATCATGAAATCGAAGCGCAGGCGGATCGCATCAAATCCGGCGCCGCCCGCAAGGATACGAACTACGCGATCAGCAAGAAAATGAACCTGTATCGCGCCGATTTCGAGCCGGTACCGGCGCTCGTCATCAACGCCAAACTCGGCTGCATGACGATTGTCGCCGCCGCATTCAAGCCGGACGGCGCGAGCTGCCAGGCCGAGTACGTGCCGAAGACCCTGGCGCCGGAGTCCGCGGGCCTGCCGCAAAGCCAATGGAAGACGACGCGCACCGATGACTCGGTCGAGAATCAGCTGAAGCGCGCCGATGTGTGCGTCGAGGGCAAGATCAAGGCGGTGTACGAGGCGCGATTCGAGTTCTCCAAGGACGGCACCGCCTACCGGCTCAAGGATGCGGGCTATCGGATCGAATCGCTGCTGACGACGCAGGACAAGGGCGCCACGCGCAGCGCGCTCTACACCCTCAAGATCTCCAATCCGGCGGCGACGCAGCAACAGGAGGTCTTGTCGACCGCCTGGGTCGATATCGGCACCGTCACGGCGGGTTCGCATGGCAGCGGTTCGAAGGACGATTCGGCGCCGTGGCTGCGGGTGCCGCCGCTGTCGGTCGAGGCGCGGCGGATCTTCGAGGATAAGACAAAAGTCCACCAGGAAGTCGCCGGCGAAATCGAAGCGCTGAAACGCTCGCTCACCCGCAACGAGCGGATCTTGGCCGGGCTCGACCAACGGATCGCCGCCGCGAGCCCCGATCTGCTCGAGGGCCTGAAGCAGGAGCGCACCCGGATAGCGGTGCAGAATCAATCGCAGTCGGCCGAACTCGATGCGCGCATTGCGGAATACCAGGACTTGCCGCGCACCCCCTTGGAATTCATGCCGGTGACGATCGACATCGGCGTGACGGAAAGCGAATCGGAGCAGAAATCCAAGCTCCTGCTCGCCGACATCATCAAGAGCAACAGCGATCTGGTCGGCTCGGCGGTCGGCAACGCCGCCAGCGGCGTGATTTCACGCTCCCTGGGTGGCGCGGATGCGGGAAGCGAGTTGGACCGCGCGCGAAACCGCTACTTCGACGCCGTGGTGGCGGCCAAGGGACAGTCGGGCGGCAAGGCCGGCGAGGACGCACAGCACGACCTCGTGGCCGCGAGGGACAAATACAACGAGGTCAGGCGTTTGCAGGGCCTCGATCCGGTGACGTCGACACCGTGATGAATGGGAGCGTGCCTGAGGACTACTTTACGTGCCGCGCGCTGTGCGGTAAATTTTCTGCCATCAAATTATAAAGCGTGCCGCATGCCGAACCGCACCGCATCGAACCTCTTCATCGCCGCCCTGGCGCTCGTATCCCTGCCCCTGCTCGGCCGCGCTGCGGATCCGCCGCCCGCCGACTCCACACCAGTGTTGTCCGGTGCGCAAATCGAGCAGGCGCTGCAGCCGCATCCGGCGATGACCCGCGGTTTCGGGGCGCGCGGACTGACGCGGGGTGATGCGGCGGGCGCCCAGCAGTCGGTCAACCTCAACATTCCTTTCGAGCTCAACTCGAGCGCCTTGATGCCCCAGGCCTCCACCCAGCTCACTGCGCTGGAGCAGGCATTGACCTCGGCATCCTTGGGGAAGGATCGGTTCGTGGTCGCCGGTCACACCGACAGGAAAGGCAGCGCGGAGTACAACAAAACGCTGTCTCTGAAGCGTGCGGAAGCCGTCAAGAAATTCTTGGTTTCCAAGGGCGTGGATGCGGGCCGGTTGGAGACGATCGGGTACGGGTCCGAACGATTGTTGGCGCCCGATCGGCCCGAAGACCCGAGCAACCGCCGGGTGGAAATCCGCGATATCGGCCAGGCTTCCCCCGTTCAATAGTGTTGACCAGTTCGGCCGCGGTCGCCGCGAACTCCCCCTTCGACGCGCTGCTCGACGCCGCGAGCGCGCCCTACCGCAGCGCCGGCCGCTTCGCGTATTACTTTGCGCGCAGCAAACTGCGCGCGGATCCCGTGTTTCGCGCCATTCTCGAACTCGGTTTGCTGCTCGGGCGGGCGCGTCTGCTCGACCTGGGCTGCGGACAGGGACTGCTCTGTGCCTGGCTCAAGGGCGCGGAGCGCTGCTACGAGCACGGCAGTTGGCCGCACGACTGGCCGCCCGCGCCCCGCGGCCTCTCGACGCACGGCATCGAGTTGATGCCTCGCGACGTCGAGCGCGCGCGCCGCGCATTCGGGGATTCCTGCGACGTCTCGCAGGCCGACATCCGCAGCGCCGACTTCGGCGCGGCCGATGCCGTCGTGATCCTCGATGTCCTGCACTACATGGCGCCGCACGCGCAGCGCGAAGTGCTCGAGCGCGTGCGTGCGGCGCTGCCGCCGGGCGGGCTGCTGCTGCTGCGGGTGGGCGATGCCGCCGCCGGCGTTCGATTCCGCTATGGGCAATTGAGCGACAAAGTGGTCATGCTGCTGCGCGGCCACGCGATCGCGGCTCAACATTGCCGCAGCGTCGCCGAGTGGCGCGACCTGTTGGGGAGATGCGGCTTCGACAGCGAGGCGAAACCGATGAGCCGCGGAACGCCGTTCGCGAACGTGCTGCTGGTCGCCCATGCCCGATGAGCGCGCGCGCAGCGCCCGCGGGATGGGTTCCTACTGACCCGGCTGATAGATCACGAGACTGGTGACGCTGTCATCCCCCGTGATCGACTTGATGCGCCCGTCCGGGCCAAAATTCAGATCATATTCGCCGTGACTCGAACGCCAGATGCGCCACATCGGGGCATCCAGCGAGACATTCTCGCTGGTCAGGGGGTAGCCGATCGACGCGATGGCCTGCTCGCGAGTCATTCCGACCATGACCTTGCCCACGCGTATGGCCGCCTGCACTTGCGGCGGATAGGTGGCGATGCGCGGCTTCGGGTCGTCGTTGACGACGATCTTGCCGACCCACGCTTCCAGCGATTCCTGATCGCGCCCGTAGTCATGGCCCAAGCGCATCGGCTTGCCGTCAACCTTGACATACGCACGATTGGAACCGTAGCTCAGCACCTCGATGGGCGTTCCCGCGGGAATCATCGGCAATTCGGCGTAGTTTCCGTCGTTGATCCAGTCCCGGCTGTAATGCAGCACGCAGCACGCGAATCCCTGACGCGGCAGCGTTTGCGATCCCGGAGGAGGCGGCGCGGGTTTGGCGAGGCCTGCGGACACCATCACGTCGCGCAGAATGCCCGCATGCGAGGCGCCTGCTCCCAGCAAGAGGCACAACGCGAGCGACGAGGAAGCGACGACCGAGCGCTCCGGCCTGCGCCAATTCCAGTTGCGGCCGTACATGATTCGTTTCTCCCGGCGGAGAACCCGCCGCTGTGGGCATCGATAATGCCACCAAGCGGCGGCGCTTCGCCAGCGGCAATGCGCGTCGCCGACGCGGGCGCGTCAGGCCCTCTCGCGCGGGGGCGTCATGGCCTCTCCTGATTATGTGAAGCATCGCGCGTGCATCGAGGTGCGCGTGCATCGAGGACGGCCTCTATACTCCTCAAACGATGAGCTTGCTGCGCATAACTCTGGTCATGGTGGCGATCCTCGCGTCCACCTCGGCGCTCGCGGTGGAGACCAGAATCGCGCTCGTCATCGGCAACAGCGAGTATGCGAGCGGCCCGCTCCCGAACCCGGCCAACGACGCCAAATTGATGGCGGATTCGCTGAGCGGTCTTGGCTTCGAGGTGATTGCGCGCCGCAACGCCGACCAGATCACCATGAAACGCGCCATTCAGGAATTCGGTGAGCGGCTGGAGAAAGGCGGTCCCGGCGCCGTCGGACTGTTCTATTACGCGGGTCACGGCGTTCAGCTGAACGGCCGCAATTATCTGATACCCACCACGGCGCGCATCGATCGCGAAGGCGACGTGGAGATCGAAGCGGTCAGTGCCGATTGGGTGATCGAACAGATGCGCTATGCGCGCAACGGCCTCAACATCGTGATTCTCGATGCCTGCCGCAACAATCCGTTCACGCGCAGCATGCGCTCGGCCGACCGCGGCCTGGCCACCATGGATGCGCCGGCGGGAATCCTCATCGCTTATTCGACGGCGCCCGGCGCGGTCGCCGCCGACGGCTCCGGGCGCAACAGTCCGTACACCGAAGCCCTCACCCAAGCCATGCGCGACCTGCACGAACCGGTCGAACAGGTGTTCAAACACGTGCGCGTCGGCGTGATGGGCGCGACCTCCGGAAAACAGGTGCCGTGGGAATCCTCTTCGCTCACCGGCGATTTTTATTTTACGGCGCCGTCCAAGAGCGCATCGGGCGCCGGGGCCGCGGCTACGGTGCGTGAACCTGCGGCCGAACCGGCCTCCCCGAGTCCCGCCAAGCCGGACAGTGGCGGCTTCGGCACCTGGGTGGCCGGTCTATTCAAGTCTGCGCCCGATACGCCGCCGCCGGCCGATCCGCCCACCGGCACCAAACCGTTGCGGGTGGCCTCCGCCGCTCCCGCAGCCTCGATGGGTCCCCTGCTGTCCGGGGCGCGCGCCCTGCCGCTGCTCGAGTCGCTCGGAATCGAAGCCGCCGAGATGGACGCAGCGCACAGCTATCCGGAGTCTGCCATTCGCCAGCTGGTCGTGAGCGCGCCGCGTCGCGTGACGCTCGGCAGCACAGCCGAGCAGATCCGTGCGGCGCTCACCCTGTGCCGTCAATACTCCTCCGGCTGCCAGCTCAGCTGGTACGAGGACGAGGCGGCTCGCAGCGCGACGCTGGCTCCGTTCGACGTCGACCCGGCGCCGGTCAGTGTGCGGGCCTTTCGTCAATTCGTGGACGCCACTCACTACAAGACTCAGGCCGAGACGGCCGGCTTCGCCTATGCCGTGGTGGACGGCAGATTGGAATCGGTGCCGGGCGGCTCGTGGCGCAACGCGGTCAGGAAACACGCCCCGGAGGAGGACTCGCCCGTCGTCGGGGTGAGCTTTCAGGACGCCGCCGCCTACTGCCGGTATCGGGGCGCACGATTGCCCACCGAGGACGAATGGGAATATGTCGCGCGCGGTCCGAAGCGCCACATCTTCCCCTGGGGCGACAACGTCGAGCCCGCATCGAACGCACCCTCCGCCCCGCCGGGCGTGAACGAGGGACCGGCGGAAGGCATCGGCGGCCGCTACCGGGGCTTGTCCGGCAACGTCTGGCAGTGGGTCGACACCAAAGTCGGCGGCCGAAAGGTGCTGAAGGGCGGCTCCTGGCTGGAAACCAACCCGGCCAACAAGCGCGCCGCCACGCGCCGCTACGAGCTCGCCAGCAGAGCCGACGAAGACAGTGGATTTCGGTGCGCCAGGTCCGTCGCGGAATGGCCGGACGCGGAGCTGTGGCTGGCTCAATTGAAATGACCCGCCGGTAGCCGACCGGCCGCGGTGGCCAAATGACCCGCCGCTGTCCAACTGGGCCGCCGCTGTCCAACTGAGCCGCCGGGGTCCAAATGGCCCGCCGGCGTCCAAATCGCCCGTCCGTGTGACCCGTTTAGCAATCCCTGGCTCCTATCACACTCGAAACCGCCGATTTGTTTTACCTTGCAGATGACGTGGCGGGCCACGCAAGTGTCCCCCGTGTCGTGATGCAAGGACCTGATTGTGCAGCCTCCAAGGACCCCGATCGCAACTGTGGCCATGATTGCCGATGGACCGCGCACCAGACGCCGCGCGCGGCCGGCCGCCCTGGTGTTGCTCGCCGCCGTCGCCGCACTGGGCTCGTTCAGTGCACCTGCGGCAAGCCCGCCGGAGATGCTGTTCGCGCCGCTCGGCAGCGACGTGGGGCTGTCACCCGGGGCGATCCTGGCGATCGCGCAGGATGCCCAGGGGTTCCTATGGTTCGGCACCGAGGACGGCCTGGACCGCTTCGACGGGTACGAACTGAAGCACTTCATTCACAGGAACGGTGATCCCGGCAGTCTGCCCAACAACTGGGTCGCCGCCCTCACCCGCGACGCCACAGGCCGCCTGTGGGCCGGCACCGACGGCGGCGGCCTGGTCTGGCGCGACGACCTGCGCGGCCAGTTCCGCCCGCCCGACAGCGGTCAGGCGCGACTCGATCCCAACATCAAGATCCGCGCCGTGCACGTCGACCGCGGCGGGCGGCTGTGGATGGCGACGCGCGGTGCGGGCGTGCGAATGCTCGATTTGACGCAGCACTCGGCCAAGGAATTTCGTCACGATGACGGCGATACCCACTCGCTCAGCGACGATTCGGTGTTCGCGTTCGCGGAGAATTCCGCCGGCAAGATCTGGATCGGCACGGCGAGCGGTCTCGACCTTCTGGATCCGGAAACCGGCCGGGTAGACCGGTTCGCCGCGCGCCTGCGCGACGCCGGGCTCCCGCAGGACGCGGCCGTCAAGGTCAATACGCTGTACGACGATGTCCGCGGCGTGCTGTGGATCGGCCTCGATGCCGGTCTCGTCAGGTTCGACGAAGCCGCCTCGGTGTTCACGCTGCTGCCGCACGGCGCGGGCGATTCGACGGCACTGCCGGACGGTCGGATCACGGCGCTGCTCGAGGACGATGAGCAGCGCCTCTGGGTGGGCACATCCGCCGGACTCGCCCTGCTCGATCGGCGCACCAATCAAAGCGTGGTTCTGCGCCACGATCCGACGAACCCCTCCAGCCTGCCCGACAGCAGCATCACATCGCTCTACCAGGATCGCAGCGGCTTGCTGTGGATCGGCACCAAGTCGGGCGGCGTCGCCCGCTGGAACCCGCGCTCGTGGTCTTTCGGTCACCACCGGTTCGGCGAGGACGGGGCCGACAGCGTGACCTCCTTCGCGGTCGACACCCGGGGCACGCTCTGGGTGGGTTCCTTCGGCGCGGGCGCGGCCGCGATCGATCCTCTGACCGGCGCCGTCAAACGCTATCGGCACGGTGCAAAAGCGCCGCTCGCGTTGGCCGACGACACCATCATGGCCATGGTCACCGACGACCGCAACCGCGCGTGGCTCGGCACCATGGACAATGGGATCGAGCGCGTCGATCCGGAGAGCGGCGAGATTACGCACTTCGGCCACGCACCGGCCGACCCAGGCTCCCTGCCCGCGCCGGGCGTCATGAGCCTGCTGCGCGATACGCGCGGCCGGATCTGGGTCGGTACCTTCGGCGGCGGCCTGGCGATGATCGATCCGGCCACGGATCGCGTCGTCCGCTATGCGCACGGCGGCCTCGAACCGACGGCGCTATCGGGCGACCGCGCGACCGCGCTCGCGGAGGACCGCACGGGACTCATCTGGATCGGCACCGACGGCGGCGGGCTCAACGTGCTCGATCCGGCGACCGGGTTGTTTGCGCGCTTCCTGCATGATCCGGCGGACCCGGACTCGCTCAGCGCGAACACGATCTATGCGGTGCACGTGGACTCGAAGGGCAGTGTTTGGGTGGGCACGCGCGGCGGCGGCCTCGACCGGGTGCTGGGCGCGCCCTTCGGCCACGAGCGCCTGCACTTCGAGAACCTGTCCGAAAGCGACGGACTGCCCAACAGCACCGTCTACGGCATCGAATCGGACGCATCCGGCAAATTGTGGGTGAGCACGAATCGCGGTCTCGCGGCCGTTCAGCCGGCCGATCGCAGCGTGCGCAGTTTCCGCCGCAGCCACGGATTGCAGGGCGATGAGTTCAACTTCGGTGCGCATTTCCGCGCGCCCGACGGCACCTTGTATTTCGGCGGGTCGAACGGCTACAACGCCTTTCTGCCGGAGCGGCTGCAGCTCAACGACAAGCCTCCGCCCGTGGTGCTCACCGAAGTGCTGAAGAACAACACCGAGGTCTCGCAGACGCCGGAAATCCTGCGCGTGCTCGATCTCGGCTTCCGCGATGCGGTCGTGACGTTTCAGTTCGCGGCCCTCGACTTTACCGGGCCGGCCGAGAATCGCTACGCGTACCGGCTCGACGGCTTCGATTCGAACTGGGTGAACGCCGGTGCCGGCCGACAGGCCACGTACACGAACTTGAGCGGCGGTGACTACGTCTTTCGCGTACGCGCGGCCAACAGCGACGGCCGCTGGAACGAGACGCCGCTGTCCCTCAAGGTGCGGGTGGCGCCGCCGCCCTGGGCGACGTGGTGGGCGCGAACCCTGTACGTCGCCGGCTTTGGCGCCATCCTGTTTTTCGTGTGGTTCGGCCAACACCAGCGCGTGCGGCGTGAAGCGGCCTACGCGCGGCGTCTCAAGGAGGAGGTGGATGCGCGGACGGCGGAGCTCGCGGAGCGCAATCGCGACATGGAACGGGCCAATGCGCAGCTGCGCGAAGCCAGCATCTCCGATTCTCTGACCGGTCTCGGCAATCGCCGCTATCTGCACGACGCGATGAATGCCCTGCTGCACAAACCGGGCGGCGCCCCCGTGCGGTTCGTGCTCATGGTCATCGATCTCGACTATCTCAAACCGATCAACGATGAGTATGGCCACGAAGGCGGCGATGCCGTGCTGATCCAGGTCGCCGAAATCTTGCGGCGTGAATTCCGTGCCGCGGATCTCATCGTGCGCTGGGGCGGCGATGAGTTCGTGGTGCTCTGCCTGGATGCGGATCTCACGATCGCGAGCGCGCTGGCGGAACGGGTTCGCTCCTCGGTGGCGAAGCAGATCTTCCGGGTCGGCGATGGACAAGTGGCCCGCACCAGCTGCTCGATCGGCTTCGCGCCGGCGCCATTCATCCCGGGATCTCCCCAGCAGTCCGATTGGGAACAATCGCTGTCGATCGCCGACGTCGCGCTCTACGAGGCCAAGCGCAATCGAAACTCCTGGGTCGGCTGGGGCGGAACCGAAAAAGCGGCGGAGCTGCCGTCGATACCGGCGGCCCTGGCCGGGGATGCCGCGGCACTCGAGGCCGAGGGGTTCCTGATCGTCCGGCGGCGCCCCTGGAATCCCGAGGACACGGTGGATCAACTGCGCGCGCCGGGCCGCTCGTGAGCGACGATTCGCTGATCAGGGCCATGCCGGACGTGGTCGCCTTCGTGCGCCCGGACGGCCTCATCACGCATCATCTCGGCGGACGCCAGGTGGCTTTCCTGCGCGGCAGCGGCAGCCTCGCCGGGCAGCGGCTCGACGAGGTGCTGGAGGCCCCCGTGGCCGAGCTGATCGCCCGCCTGGTGCGGCGCGCGATCGCGAGCCGTGAGTCCTGCGAGGCGGAGTTCTCCGTGGACGGCGCCGCCTATCACGCGCGCCTGAGCCCGCAGGGACCCCAGCGTGCCCTGTGCGTCATCCGGCCGCTCGGCGCCGCGCCCACCGTGGACGCGGCGCAGGAACCCGGCCGCGCAACCGGCGATGCCGAGCGGCGCGGCTTCGTGCGCCGCTTCCAGCAATCCGTGTCGGATGCCACCTTGCGCGAGCGGCCGCTGGCGCTGTGCATCATTTATCTCGACGGCCTTGCCGACATCGGCCAGCTCATCGACTTCTCGATCGGCGAACGCATCATGACGGAGCTCTTGCGCGCGCTGCCGACGAGCGGCGATACCTCGGACGGATCGGCCTGGTATGTCGGGCAGATCGGCGAAGCCCTGCTCGGAGTCGTCGTCGACGGCAGCGACGACCGCGACCGCATCCGCGCGATCGCCCGCTCGCTGTGCGAGTCGATCGCCCGGCCGATTCAACTGAACGATGCGACCTTCCAGGTGGCGCCGTTTGCCGGCGTCGCGATTCTCGGCCGCGACGCGTCGCGCCCGCCGGCGCTGCTCGATCATGCGCGCGCGGCGATGCTCGAATCGCGCAGATCAGAGGCCGGCACGATCCAATTTTATTCCGACACCCTGCGCATGCTCCCCGTCGCGCGCCTGGACATCGAACGGGAGTTGCGCATCGGCATCGAGGAAGGCCAGATCGGCCTGCGCTATGTCGCGCGCCACGAACTGTCGGGCGGGCGTGTCGCCGGGATCCAGTCGTACATGCGCTGGGTGCACCCGCTGCGCGGCGAAATTTCCCCCGCGGAGTTCCTGCCCATCGCGGATGCGACCGGCCTGGCGCCCGCCGTGTCGCGCGCGGCGCTCGAACGGCTGGCGAAAGACATCCCGACGCTGCGCGCGCGTTTCGGCCGCGACCTGCCGATCTCGTTCGGGCCGCTGCGGCAACACGTGTCGTCAGGTCAGCTGCTGGAGGATTGCCAGCGGCTGTCGGCGGCGAGTCAATTTCCCTTGGGCCGCTTCGAGTTGCGCATCGCGGAACGCACGCTCGCGACATTGTATCGGCCTGAGCGGGCGCTCGCCGATATGGTCGAATTCGGCGCCCGCTTGATGGTCGATGAGTTTGGGCGCGGCTTCACCTCGTTCGCGCGGCTGCCGCAACTGCCGCTCTCCGCGCTGCAGATCGACCGCGCCTTGGTCGTGGCCGCGGGCCGCAGCGCCGCGGCGCTGCGCTCCTGCCGCGCCATCGCCGCGCTCGCCATTGCCCTCGAGGTGGTGCCGATCGCCGCGGGGGTCGACGATGAGGCCACGCGCCAATGCATGGTCGAGATCGGCTGCGTGCAGGGACTCGGCGATCTGTATCGTTCCGTCGCAGAAATTTCCCCCGAGGCCGACCGAGAGGCTAGAATTCCGGAGCGGCGTGAACGCAGGATCCTTTGACGGATCTGCGCCAACTTCGGGCGCGGCACGTCGGCAATTTTCTTTGAACATTTCACGGACATAGCGCGAGGTTCTCGTGCAGAAGATCATTTGTCTCGTCGTCGTGCTGTGTTTGGCCGGGTGTGCGACGTGCAAATCCACGGACTCCCCCGAGGTATGCCGATCCAAGGAGCGTGACCACTCTCAAGCCCGGCCGTGATTCGCGCGGCCGTGATTCGCCGAGCCGATAAATTCACCAGACCATCATTCGCCGGCGAATAATTCAAAGCGGGTCGCCATTTGCCGACGCGTTGCGCGCCTTCCAATAAGCACTCAGCATTGATCGCAGGATATGACCCTCAGGATCTCGCATTGAATTTCGGCACACGGAATTTCGGCACACGATTGGCAGAAACGCTGATTCTGGCGGCGTCGATCTCGATCGGCGCGTCGGGTTGCGGCGGCGGCGGCGGCGGCACGTCCACATCGGCCGCGAGTTCCACCGGCGGCTCGGGCGGCAGCTCCGGAGGCACCTCCGGGAGCGGCTCGGGAGCCGGCACGACCGGCCAGGTCACCGTGAATGCGACCTCGGCGATCGCGACAATTTCGGCCAATCAATTCGGCACCAACATGGCGGCATATTACGATGTGACGACCACCGGCACCGCGGCGGCGGTGGCGGCGACCGGCGCGCACCTGGTGCGCTGGCCCGGTGGGTCGCTCTCCGATAATTACCACTGGGCGACCAATGCCACCTGCAGCGCCTACGCGGCACCCGGCAGCACCTTCGATAACTTCATGCAAGACGTCATCGTGCCGAATGGGGACGAGGTCGCGATCACGGTCAATTACGGCTCGAACATCGCCTGCACCGGCGGCGGCGACCCGACCGAAGCGGCCGCGTGGGTGGCGGATGTCGTCTCCAAGAAATACAACGTGCACCATTACACCGTCGGCAACGAAGTCTACGGATCCTGGGAATACGATCTGCATTCGGTCAAGAACGACCCCACGACCTACGCCAATGCGGTGGGCACCGCGACCAGCGGCGGCTATTACCAGCTCATGAAGGCGCAGGACTCGACCGCGCAGATCGGCGTCGTCGTGGAGGGCGAATCGGACTGGGACAGCATCGTGCTGAGCAAGGCGTCCTACGATTATGTTGAATTGCATGACTACGTCCAGGCCCCTGGCTCGGAGTCCGACACCTATTTGCTGACGCAGGCGCCCGCGCAGATCACGGCGGATATCGCCTCGCTGCGCAAGGAACTGACGGCGGCCGGCAAGCCGGCCGACTTTCCCATCATGCTGGGCGAATTCAATTCGGTGTATTCCAATCCGGGCAAACAGAGCATATCGATCGTCAACGGGCTGTTTACCGGCATGACGTTCGGCGAGTTGCTCAACGACGGGGTGCCGCTGAATACCTGGTGGATCGCGATCGGCGACAACTGCACCACCGGCCAGGATTCGAGCACGACCGCCGCCGCGCTCTACGGTTGGCAGAGCTTCGGCTCCTACGATCAGGTCTCTGACGGCTGGTCCGCGGGCCAGTGTGCGAGCAACGCGCTCGCGGTCCCCTTCGGCACCGTGATGCCGAGCGGCCACGCGGAGGCGCTCGCCGCGAGCTTTGCGACGGCCGGCAACCAAATGCTGAGCGCGACCGTCGCTTCCTCCCTGCCCTCCGTGCGCGCGTACGCCGCGACCCAAGGGTCGGGCTTCGCCGTGATGCTGTTCAATCTGGATCAGAGCGCGAGCGCAACCGTGAGCGTCGGCGTCTCGAACACATCGAAGACATCATTCTCCGCAAGCACGGTCACCTACGGCAAAGCGCAGTACGATGACTCGCAGAACGGCGTGTGGACGGCACCCGTGTCGCAGACGCTCGGGACCGTCGCTGCGCCGGTCAGCGTCACGCTGCCCGCGTGGAGCATGACGGTCCTGAAGCTGCAGTGATCCGGCAGCAGATGGACCTGCGTCAGACAGGCTGCTAAGGATTGGCCCGGCCGAGTGCCGGACCTTTGCCGTCGTCCGGCGCGGGGGCCGGGCTCGGTGTCGGTTCCACCGGGACCAGCGGCAAGTGATAGGCATCCACCTTGGTCTTCGTTTCCTGCTCCTGGCGCTGCTTGTCCTGGGAGAGTCGCAGCTGCTCGCGGTTGCGTTCGAATTCCGCCGCGCGCTTCGCGTCTTCGGCGGGCTCGCTTTGACTGGCGAGACGCTCGACGGCAATCCGGGCATTCATACAATCGATGTCGGTGCGCGCCTTCTGCAGATTCTGGTTGCACTTGAGCAGCACGCCGTCGAGAGTCACGCGATCCTCCATGAGGTCGGCGACGGTCATTGGCGGAATGCGCCGCGGACTGCACGCTGCCACGATCAATAATGCGGCAAACAGAGACCCGCGGGCGACAATCGGTAGGTTTGAAATTGTCATATGTCTTCCCAGCACCAATGGTACCCAAAAGAACGCGCGGCGCGACCCGATGGTTGTGACGCATCTCACGACTTGACGATGTTCATCCAGGGGCCCCGGCGGGGCCAGGAGCCTGCCTGAGGTTTGACCCCACGGCGGCGCCTGTGTACCGTTCTTGCGCAATGTCGAATCCGAAAGATAAACAGGAGTCGCCACAGGAGTCGCAACCCGATTTTGAGACCGCCATGCGCGAGCTCGAGGAGTTGGTGGAGCACCTGGAACAAGGCGATTTACCGCTCGAAGAATCGCTCGCGGCCTTCGAGCGCGGGGTGATGCTGACTCGCACCTGTCAAGCGGCGCTCAAGGAAGCGGAGCAGAAAGTCGAAATCCTGCTCAAGAAAGCCGGCGAACCCGTGATCGAGGATTTCACCGCCGATGAGCCCAAATCGGAACGGCCCTAGCAAAAACCCGTGCTGAACCGGCGACGGCCGCAGGGCGAGCGCCGCACGGCCGAATCGTTTAAAATTGTTGGAATTCGCGGTTTCGGCACCATGTACGCCCTGATCGCTTCAGCAGGAAACCGCTTATGAATGCCGTCCCCGTCAAAATGCCGACCGTCAAGCCCGTGGAGGACGTGCAAGGTCATGCCGACGCGCGGCAGATCCCCATCAACAAGGTCGGCATCAAGGACATCTCCCACCCGGTCAAGGTGAAGGACCGCGCGCGCGGCGAGCAGCACACCATCGCGAACTTCAACATGTACGTGAATCTGCCTCACAATTTCAAAGGCACTCACATGTCGCGGTTCGTCGAGATCCTGAATCGCCACGACCGTGAAATCTCGGTCGACTCCTTCGGAACGATGCTCGCCGAGATGACCGGGCACCTGAATGCGACCTCCGGCCACCTGGAGATGACGTTTCCTTACTTCGTCATGAAAAAGGCTCCGGTGAGCGGTGCCGAGAGTCTGATGAATTATCAGGCGACCATTTTTGGCGAGCACGGCGATGGCAAGACCGAGGTCTGGCTCAAAGTCGTGGTTCCCACCACGAGCCTATGCCCCTGTTCGAAGCAGATCTCCGACTACGGTGCGCACAATCAGCGGTCGCATATCACGATCACGGCCCGCCTCACCGAGCATATGTGGCTGGAAGAGCTGATCGACGTCGCCGAAAAGGAGGCTTCTTGTGAGGTCTACGGCGTCTTGAAGCGCACCGACGAGAAATACGTGACGGAGCGTGCCTATGACAATCCCAAGTTCGTCGAGGATACGGTTCGCGACGTCGCCGTCGCGCTGAATGCGGACCGCCGGGTTCGGGCCTATGTCGTGGAGTCGGAGAATTTCGAGTCGATTCACAATCATTCGGCTTATGCGATGATCGAGCACGACAAGGAGCGTTAAGAGGGGAGGCCCTTTTCGGCGTTCTGCAGCCGGCCGATCATGCTGCGCAGAAACACCTGATTGAAGCGCAGCTGACATTCCGCCGAGACCTGCTCGAGCAGTGTGGAGCTCACCTTCATGACGGTCACCGCCCCCGAGGCGATGATGGTGGCGGTGCGCTTGGCTCCGCGCACATAACTGGTCTCACCGAAACAATCGCCGGTCTCCAGGAATCCCAAGGGTCGCGTGAGACGGGCGACGGCGACCCGGCCCTGCACGATGATGTAGAAGCGATCGTCCATTTCGCCTTCCTTGACGATTTCCTCGCCGTCCGCGTAGTCCTGCCAGCTGCTGGCGCGCAGCACCTCCCAAATCTCGCCGTGCGAGAATTCGTGGAAGAACTTCAGCTTGCGCAACAGGCTGAATTGTTCCTGCTGATCGATGCGATTGTATTGCGCGCGCAATTTCTGGTGGACACGCGTCAATTCGGCCGCGAAATCGAGGCCGGTCTTGTAGCGCTTGTCCGGCTCCTTCTGCAGCGCCATCGCGGTCACATTCTCGAGCTCCTCCGGGACCTCGGGACGCAGCGTGTGAATGGGCGGCGGAGTCGCGAACACGATCTGATGCAGCAGCTTCTGCAGATTGCCGGCGCGGAACGGCCGTGTTCCGGTCAGCAGCTCGTACATCACCGCGCCCAGCGAGTAAAGATCCGAACGATTGGTCAGCTCGATCGACTGTATCTGCTCCGGGGACATGTAGGAGGGGCTGCCGGCGATTCCCTCGATGCGCGAGATCTCCGAGTCGGCCACCAGCGCGATGCCGAAATCGATGATGCGCACGTCGCTGTCGAGGGTCAACATGATATTGCTGGGCTTGATATCGCGATGAATGACCCCGCGGCTGTGCGCGTAATGCAGGGCGCGCGCCGCCTTGTAGATCAACTCGACCACATCGTCGATGCGCAGCAGATTGTCGGGGCGGCAGTACGCGGCGAGCGTGCGTGCGCCGTGCACGTGTTCGGTCACGATGTAACAGTGGCCGTTTTCCTCGCCCGCATCGTAGATCGGCAGGATGTTCGGGTGCTGCAGCATGCCGACCATGTGCGCTTCGGAGAGGAACATCTTGCGCGCGATGCGTTTGCGGTTTTCATCCCCGCTGGAGTCGACGTTGTAAACCTTGATGGCCACATCGCGGCCGTAATACGGATCGTGCGAGAGGTAGACGATGCCGGTGCTGCCGCGCCCGACCTCATTGATGATCATGTACTTGCCGATCTTCTCGGGCAATGTGCCGCGGCCGGTCTGGGATTTCGCGTAAGTATTTGAACGAGTAGTGGACAAGTGCAACCGTGCGCTACGCAGCGTCTCTTGACTGATTTGCACGAAAGGATACTGCCGCCACCGTACCCAGACTGTGATTTGAGTCGCCGCTTAAGCGAAGTGATCGAAACCACGCACGGTGGGTTGGAAATCCTCGCCATTCAACGACCACGTCACACCGGTGCCGGAAAACAATTCTCCGACCGCGGACAGTCTTAAGTTCAATCGCGCCGCGGCGGACTCGAGGGCGGCGAAGCGCGCGGGCGGCACGGCCAGCAGCAATTCGTAGTCATCGCCCGCCGCGAGCGCCCAATCCCGCGCCTGCTCCAACGGGGCTTTGGTCCGCATCGCGTCAGACAGCGGCAACCGTTCGACCGCCACACGTGCGGCGAGACCGGATGCCTCGGCGAGCTTCGGCAGGTCCCCGACCAGCCCGTCCGACAGGTCCATCGCCGCCGTTGCGAGGCCGCGTGCGGCCGCGCCGAAATCAACCCTGGGCGTCGGGTATTCGAAGCGGCGGATGAGGTCGAGGGCGGCGGCATCGGCGCGGGCCTGCGGCGGCGCGGCGACCAGGGCAAGCCCGGCGCCGGCATCGCCCAGAGTACCGGTCACGGCCAATAGATCGCCGGCCTGTGCCCCGCTGCGCCGCAGCGCGGCGCCACGCGGCACGTGCCCGAGGAGCTGTACGCTCACGGTGAGCGGACCGCGAGTCGTATCGCCGCCGACCAGCGCGACGCCGTGGGCCCGGGCGAGGTCGAGCAAGCCCGCGGAGAACCCCTCGAGCCACCGGGCATCGACGCTCGGCAGGGTGAGCGCGAGCGTCGCCCAGGCGGGAGTGGCCCCCATGGCGGCGAGGTCGCTCAAGTTCACCGCCAGGGCGCGATGCCCGATCGAGCGCGGATCGGTTCCGGCCGGGAAATGGCGCCCGGCGACGATGGTATCCACGGCCGCCGCCAATTCCGTGCCCGCCGGCAGCTCGAGGAGGGCCGCATCGTCGCCGATCCCGAGTATGACCCCCGGCGCGGCGGCGCTCGCTGCGACGCCCGGCGCGGCGCGAGGCATGAAGAAGCGCCGGATCAAGTCGAACTCGCCGAGGGACGTCGTCTCCTGGCTCACGGCGCCCTACCCCGCCGGCTGCCCGTACTCTTGCGGCCGCAACTCCCGCGCGGCCCGATCCAGCACCGCGTTGACGAACTTGTGTCCGTCCGTCGCGCCGAATTGCCTGGTCAGCTGAACGGCCTCGGCAATCGCCACCCGATAGGGCAGTTCGGCACGCGATTCAAGCTCATGCAGTCCCAGCCACAGCACCGCATGTTCGATCGGATCGAGTTCCGCCGGCGGTATTTCACAGAGCCGCGAAAGACGCGAATCGAACGCCTCGCGGTGCGGAGCGATGTCGGCGACCAGCGCGCGAAAATAGTCCAGATCGACGCGATCCGCTTCCGGGTCGGCGGCGAATTGCTCCAGGGTTTCCGCCCAGGGGCGCGGGTTCATCTGTATCTGGTACAGCGCCTGCAAAGCCAGGCGGCGAGCCAGGCTCCGGGCCCGGTGCCCCGCTGCACGCTCCTCCATGGCGCGCCTGTCCGCGCCCGCGACCGGCCCGCCCGCGCGCGCGCGCTTGCCGGGCACTCAAGGATCCAGGCGGCGCAGGAGATTCGCCATCTCGATCGCAGCCAGGGCGGCGTCGGCCCCCTTGTTGCCGCCCTTGCCTCCGGCCCGATCCACGGCCTGTTCCACGGTGTCGGTGGTCAACACACCAAAGGCGATCGGAACGCCGGATTCGAGTGCGATGCGCGCGATGCCGGAGGCGCATTCACCGGCCACATAATCGAAATGCGGCGTCTGGCCCCGGATTACGGCGCCCAGGGCGATGAGCGCTTCGTAGCGGCGTGAGAGCGCGAGCTTGCGCGCGACGATGGGGATGTCGAACGCGCCCGGCACCCTGACGATCTCGATTTGCTTCTCGCCGACTCCGTGACGTCTCAGCGCATCGAGGGCGCCGCGCAGCAGCGGTTCCACCACGAAATCGTTGAACCGGGCCGCGACCAGCGCGAAACGCAGATCGCGCGCCACCAGTTCTCCCTCCATCACTTTCGGCTGATCGTTGGACACTCGTATTTCCTCTCAAACGGGACCGGGGCCCGGTGGAATCGCTCTTGCGCCCTTGCGCTCATTCGCCGCCATCGACGTAGCTCGTCACCTCGAGATCGAAGGCGGCGAGGCCTTGCAGCTGCTTCGGCGCACTCAGCACACGCATGCGCTTGAGGCCCAGATCCTTGAGAATCTGCGCGCCGATGCCGTAGGTTCGAATCACCGTCGCACCGGCCTGGCGTACGGCTGCCGGTTTGGCGTCGAGGAGGCGCACGCTGTCCATGAAATCGCGCGGCGTCTCCTCCGGGCGCAGGATCACGATGACGCCGGAGGACTCGGCCGCCACGCGGCGCATCGCGGCGCGCAGCGGCCAGCCGAGCTTCTCATTGCGCACGCCGACCACATCGCGCAGCGTGTCCTTGATGTGCACGCGCACCAGCGGCGGCACCTTCGAATTCAGATCGCCCTTCACGAGCGCGATGTGCACGGTCTTGTTGACGTGGTCCTCGTAGCAGGAGAGCCTGAAATTGCCGTACTCGGTTTCCACGGATTCTTCGTAGATGCGCTCCACCGAGCGCTCATTTTTCAAGCGATAGCGGATCAGATCCGCGATGGTGCCGATTTTCAAACCGTGTACCTTCGCGAACGACTCGAGATCCGGGCGGCGCGCCATGGTGCCGTCCTCATTCAGAATCTCCACGATCATGGCGGCGGCGGAAAATCCGGCCAGGCGCGCCAGGTCGCACCCCGCCTCGGTGTGGCCGGCGCGGCTCAACACTCCGCCGGGCTGAGCCATCAGCGGAAAAATGTGTCCGGGTTGGCGCAGATCCTCCGGCCGCGCGTTCGGGCTCACGGCGGTCTTGACCGTGTGCGCGCGGTCATGCGCGGAGATCCCCGTGGTCACGCCCTCCGCGGCCTCGATCGACAGGGTGAAATTCGTGCGGTGCGTGCTGTCGGTGTCGCTCACCATGAGCGGCAGGCGCAGTTGACGGCAGCGCTCACGGGTGAGCGTGAGGCAGATGAGCCCGCGACCATAGCGCGCCATGAAATTCACGTCTTCGGCGCGTACGCAGTCGGCGGCCATGATGAGATCGCCTTCGTTCTCGCGATCCTCATCATCCATGATCACCGCCATCTTGCCGCGGCGCAGATCCTCGAGGATTTCATCGATCGTATTGAACATGCCTCAGCCTTGCTCTTCGTTTTTGGCCATGAGCCGCTCCAGATAACGCGCGATCACATCGATTTCGATGTTGACCCCATCATCGACCTTGAGCTCGCCCAGCGTCGTCACCTGATGCGTGTGGGGAATGATATTGACGTCGAAACGCCGGCCACCGACGTTGTTGACGGTCAGGCTCACGCCGTCGACGCATATCGAGCCCTTGGCCGCGACGAATCGCATCAGCGCCGCCGGCAGTTCGAACCCGAGACGCCAGGAGCGCCCATCTTGCACGATTGCCCGCAGCGTGCCCACCGCATCGACGTGCCCGCTCACCCAGTGACCGCCGAGAGCGTCCCCCGCGCGCAAGCTCGGCTCCAGGTTCACCCGCGACCCGGGGCGCAGCCCACCGAGCGTCGTCCTGGCCATCGTCTCGCGCGACACATCCGCGTAGAAGGTCAGCTCCCGCATCCGGGTCACCGTGAGGCACACGCCTTGCACGCTGATGCTGTCGCCGACCGCGATGCGTCCGAAATCGAGCCCGGCAGCCTCGATGGCGAGTTCCAGGTCGCCGCCCGTCTCCGCGATCGCGGTGACCCGGCCGGTCGCAACTATGATTCCGGTGAACATCGGCAGTCCCTACGTCTTCGGCTTCGGTATTAAAATGATGCGCAGGTCCGGTCCGATGCGCTGCACGTCTCGAAATTCAAATTCGGGCAGCGAACCCGGGCCGCCCAGGCCGCTCACGTGCAGGAGCGGAGCGGCGTCGGCGCCGAGCAGTGTCGGCGCGGCGTACAGCACCAACTCGTCCACGAGCCTCTGCAGGATGAAGGCTCCCGCCAGGCGCGGCCCGCATTCCAGCAGCAATTCATTCACGTCGAGTTCGGTCAATCGGCCGATGACGGCATGCAGATCCACGCCGCCCGCGGCGCGCGGCACCCGCAGGGCCGGGCGTCCGCCATCCGACCGCACCGGGGCATCGGTCAGCGCAAATACCACGGCGCCGCCGCCGTGAAATATCTTCGCGTCCACGCTGCAGGTCAGCATGGGATCGAGCAGAACGCGCAGCGGCTGCCTCACCCAGGGCCCGTAGGCGAGCCGCACGTCGAGCCGCGGATCATCGGTGCGCACCGTGCCCGCGCCGGTCAGTATCGCGCTGCTGCGGGCCCTTAAGGTCTGCACGTCGGCCCGTGCCGCCTCGCTGCTGATCCACACCCGGCCGCCCCCCGCCGGGGCGGTGCGCGCGTCCAAACTCATGGCGAGCTTCAGGCGCACCCACGGCCGGCCGCGTTCGTGACGCGAGAAAAAGCCCACATTGAGTTCGCGGGCGCGAGCCGCGCAGGCGCCCACCGAGACCGCGATTCCGGCGGCGCGCAAACGTTCGATGCCGCCGCCGGCGACCCGCGGATCGGGATCGACCGTGCAGCACACGACGCGCGCGACGCCGGCCGCGATCAGCGCCTCCGCGCACGGCGGCGTGCGTCCGGTGTGACTGCACGGCTCGAGCGTGACGTACACGGTGGCGCCGCGCGCCTGCGGCCCCGCCGCGCGCAGTGCCAGCACTTCCGCGTGCGGTTCGCCCGCGCGCTCGTGCCACCCCTCGCCCACCACCCGCTCACCGCGCGCCACCACGCAACCGACGCGCGGATTGGGATCGGTGGTGTACAAGCCGCGCGCCGCCAACAGCAGCGCCCGCTCGATGAGAGCCTCATCCGGCGGCGCGCCGGTTTCGAGCGCTGATTGGACGTCGGGTGTCATTTGGCCTTGTCGCCCGGGCCGAGGCCGGTCTTGCCGGGCGACCCGTCGGTGTCGCCGTTCATCTCGTCGCGCGGCAATAGCGGCAATTGGTCTTTATTGGGTTCGCGGCGGCGGCGATGGCGGCGCAATTGATCGACCTCCGTGCGAAACGCTTCTATGTCTTGAAAGCTGCGGTACACCGACGCAAATCGCACATAGCCGACCTCATCCAGGTGCCGCAGCTCCTCCATGACCATCTCGCCGACGCTGCGCGCCGCGATTTCCCGCTCTCCCATGCTGCGCAATTTATGGCAGATCCGGGCGACCGCGTCCTCGATCGCTTCACGGCTGACGGGGCGCTTCTCGAGCGCCTTCTGCATGCCGGCGAGCAGTTTGTGCTCATCGAAGGGCTCGCGGCGCCGATCGGCCTTGACGACCGTCGGCAGCAACAACTCCGCGGCCTCGAATGTGGTGAAGCGCTCCGCGCACGCCAGGCACTCGCGGCGCCGCCGGATTTGACGCCCTTCGCCGGCGAGGCGCGAGTCGATGACCTTGGTTTCCGTGTGAGCGCAGAAGGGGCAGTACATGGGACACTCACACCGGTCCCGCAGGCGGTCCCGTTGCCGACTCTAGCCATACACCGGGAATCGCCGGCATATCTTCTCGACCTCTGCCCGCGCTCGCAGGACCGCGGCTTCATCGCCCATGTGATCGAGCACATCCGCGATCCAATTCGACAATTGCCGCACCTCGGGCTCCTTGAAGCCGCGAGTCGTCACGGCGGGCGTACCGATGCGCAGTCCGCTGGAAATGGCGGGCGGACGCGGATCGTTCGGAACCGCGTTCTTGTTGACCGTCATATGCGCACGGCCCAACGCGGCGTCGGCATCCTTGCCCGTGATGTTCTTATCGATCAGGTCGAGCAGGAACAAATGATTATCCGTGCCGCCCGAGACGATCTTGTAGCCGCGCTCCTGCAACACGTGGGTCATGACGCGGGCGTTCGTCACCACCTGCGCCGAGTAGGTCTTGAACTCCGGCTGCAGCGCTTCGAGAAAGGCGACCGCTTTGGCGGCAATCACGTGCATCAGAGGACCGCCCTGCGTGCCCGGAAACACCATCGAATTGAATTTCTTGTGCAAGTCGGGGTGCGGCCGGGCCAGGATCAAGCCGCCGCGCGGACCGCGCAAGGTCTTATGGGTCGTCGTCGTGACCACATCGGCGATGGGCACCGGATTCGGATATACGCCGGCGGCCACGAGTCCGGCGACATGCGCCATGTCGACGAAGAGATACGCGCCCACGGAATCTGCGATGGCGCGAAACCGCGCCCAGTCGATGATGCGCGAGTAGGCCGAAAAGCCGGCGACGATCATGCGCGGACGATGCTCTTTGGCGAGGCTCTCCACCTGGTCGTAGTCGATCTCGCCGGTGTCGGGTCTGATGCCGTATTGAAACGCCTTGAACAGCTTGCCCGAGAAATTGACCTTGGCGCCGTGCGTGAGATGACCGCCGTGATCCAGGCTCATGCCGAGAATGGTATCGCCGGGATTGAGCATCGCCAGGTACACGGCGGCGTTCGCCTGGCTGCCGGAATGCGGCTGTACGTTCGCGTAGGCGGCGCCGAACAGGCTCTTCGCGCGTTCGATGGCCAGCGCCTCGGCGACGTCGACGAATTCGCAGCCGCCGTAATAGCGCTTGCCGGGATAGCCTTCGGCGTACTTGTTGGTGAGTACGGATCCTTGCGCTTCGAGCACCCGCGGACTCGCATAGTTCTCCGAGGCAATCAATTCGATATGATCCTCCTGACGGTTGCGCTCGTCCGCGATCGCCTTGGCGAGTTCCGGATCGAAGCCCGCAATCGTCATATCAGCCTTGAACATGCGCGAATCCCCCGATGAATAGCCGGTAATTGTAGCCGATTGGGCCGGGGTTCCCTAGGAGACGGCGGACCGATGGGCGCCGTCAACCGAACTTCCGGGGGGTTTCCCGGCCGATTGCGGGGCGGTTGCCGGGCGATTCCCGGTTGATTCCGGGGCAAGAACCGCTCCGGCTCACGAGTTTGAGTGACAAGCTTGCGGCAGTCGCGGATAATTCAACGCGATCGAACGCACGTTCCCGCGATCACTCATCAAGCTCAAGGACTCGGGTGGCTCAGTTCATTTACACCATGAATCGGGTGGGCAAGGTCGTGCCGCCCAAGCGCATTATTCTGCGCGATATCTCGCTGAGTTTCTTCCCCGGCGCGAAGATCGGCGTGCTCGGTTTGAACGGCTCCGGTAAATCCACGCTGCTCAAGATCATGTCCGGAGTCGACAAGGACATCGAAGGCGAGGCGCGCGCCCAGGCGGGCATCAAGGTGGGCTACCTGCCGCAGGAGCCGCTGCTCGATGAGAGCAAAACCGTACGCGAGGTGGTCGGTGAGGGCGTCGGCGACGTACAGAGTTTGATCGATCGATTCAACGCCATCAGCGATAAATTCGCCGAGCCGATGTCCGACGATGAGATGAACAAGGCTCTCGAAGAGCAGGCGAAAATGCAGGACAAGATCGACGCCGTGGGCGGCTGGGAGCTCGAGCGCAAGCTCGAGATCGCCGCCGACTCGCTGCGCCTGCCCCCCTGGGATGCGATCGTCGGCAAGTTGTCCGGCGGCGAGAAGCGCCGCGTGGCGCTATGCCGGCTGCTGCTCTCCAAGCCCGATATGCTGCTGCTCGATGAGCCGACCAACCATCTGGACGCCGAGTCGGTGGCGTGGCTCGAACATTTCCTCGAGGAATACCCGAGCACGGTGATTGCGGTCACGCACGACCGCTACTTTCTCGACAACGTGGCCGAGTGGATTCTGGAGCTCGATCGCGGCCACGGCATCCCGTGGCAGGGCAATTACTCCTCCTGGCTGGAACAGAAGGAGGCGCGCCTGGCCCAGGAAGAGCGCCAGCAGGACGCACTCGCCAAGACGCTCAAGCGCGAATTGGAATGGGTGCGCACCAATCCGAAGGCGCGCCAGGCGAAGTCCAAGGCGCGCCTGCAGCGCTACGAGGAACTGGCCTCGCAGGAATTTCAGAAGCGCAACGAAACGAACGAGATCTACATCCCGCCGGGCGACCGGCTCGGGGATCTCGTGATCGAATGCAAGAACTTGCGCAAAGGGTACGGCGACCGGTTGCTGATCGACTCCTTGAGCTTCGCCCTGCCCCCGGGAGGCATCGTCGGCATCATCGGACCGAACGGCGCCGGCAAGACGACATTGTTTCGCATGCTGTCGGGCGTCGAGAAGCCGGACAGCGGCGACATTCGATTGGGGCCGAGCGTGAAGCTCGCCTATGTCGATCAGTCGCGTCAGTCCCTCAACGACAAGAACACGGTGTGGCAGGAGATCTCCGGGGGCCTCGATCTCATCAAGGTCGGCAACTACGAAACCTCGTCCCGCGGCTACGTCGGACGGTTCAATTTCAAGGGCGTGCAGCAGCAACAGGTCATCGGCGATCTGTCCGGCGGCGAACGCAACCGGGTGCACCTGGCCAAGGTGCTGAGGTCCGGCGGCAATGTCCTCCTGCTCGACGAACCGACCAACGACCTCGACATCGAAACCTTGCGCGCGCTCGAGGACGCATTGGTGGCATTCCCCGGCTGTGCCGTGGTCATCTCGCATGATCGCTGGTTCCTCGACCGCATCGCCACGCACATCCTCGCCTTCGAGGGCGACTCGCAGGTGGTCTGGTTCGAGGGCAACTATCAGGAATACGTCGAGGATCACAAGAAGCGCAAGGGCGAGGATGCCGCCCAACCCCATCGCATCCGCTATAAGCCACTGGCAGGTTGACGCGTGACCATCTACATCAATCCGCAGGACGAGCTGCACATCGAGCATCAGGGCATCACGCTCAACTGTCCGCATTGCCTGACGCTGACGCATGTGACGGCGGTGGCCGTGCCCAAATTCGACGATCTCAGCCGGCGCAAACCGAAGCATGTCGGCATCGTGTTCCGCTGCGACGCGTGTGCGGAGCCGATATTCTTGAAATTCGTGGCCAAGGCCTACACCGCCCTGCGGGTCGAACTGGCGGCGAACTACATTGAAATCGAGCGCGCACGGGAGAACTTTCCGCTCACGTATCTTCCGGAGGAATCGGAAGGTTTGTTCAAGGAGGCGCTCGTGTGCTTCGCGGCCGGCTGCTTCAACGCCTTCGGGGCCATGAGCCGGCGCACCGCCCAATCGCTGTTCCGCGAGTTGGGCGAGCGCGGCAAGCTCGAAATGTTCGACAAGCTGCAGGAAATACGCGGCTTGGCCGAACTCGACGACGATACGTTTGCGACGTTGCGCGGCGTGTTGTTCGGCAGCGATAACGACCCCTGGCCGCATCAGCCCGACCTCAATGCGGAACGCGCCGGCATACTCCTCGAGGTCATGCGCGACCTGCTCTACCAGACTTTCGTGCGCAAGGCGCGGCTCATGCAGGCGATGACCTTCCGCCGCTATGTGGCGCCGAGTCAGGGCGAAGGGTGGCCGACGAACACCCTCGTCAGCGACGAGCGCTCGGGTTAGCGGACGACGTCAGCCGACAAACACCCGGGCGTTTCGAAACAGCCTCATCCAGCCTCCGTCCTCGGACCAGTCTTTGGGCGCCCAGGAATGCTGCACGGTGCGGAACACGCGTTCGGGGTGCGGCATCAACGCGGTGACGCGGCCGTCGGCGTTGCACAGTCCGGCTACGCCCAGGGGAGAGCCATTCGGATTGCAGGGATATCTTTCAGTGGGCGACGCGCGAGAGTCGACGTATTGCAGCGTCACCTGACGCGCGGCCAATAAGCCGGCGGCGCCCGCGCCTGCATCGAATTCCGCGTGCCCCTCCCCGTGCGCCACGGCGATGGGCAACACGGACCCGTGCATCCCGCTGAAGAACACCGAGGGCGACGCCGGAACCGCGACCAGACTCAAGCGCGCCTCGTACTGTTCCGATCGATTGCGCACGAAGCGCGGCCACGCGGCCGCGCCGGGAATCAGCTCCTTCAATGCCGAGAGCATCTGGCAGCCATTGCACACGCCCAACGTGAACGTGGCGCCGCGTTCGAAGAAGGCCGCGAACTCCTCGCGCGCCCGGGCGTTGAACAGGATCGACTTCGCCCACCCTTCGCCCGCGCCGAGCACATCGCCATACGAGAATCCGCCGCACGCGGCCAGGCCGTGAAATCGCCCGAGCCGCACCCGGCCCTCGAGGATATCGGTCATGTGCACATCGTAGGCATCGAAACCGGCACGGGTGAACACCGCGGCCATCTCGGTCTGGCTGTTCACGCCCTGTTCGCGCAGGATGGCCACCGCCGGCCGCGCGCCGCTCGAAATGAAGGGCGCCGCAATGTCCTCACCCGGATCGTAGCTCAGGCGCGCATGCAACCCCGGGTCCGCGGCGTCTTCGAGCCGCGCGTACTCCTCGCGCGCGCACGCCGGATTGTCGCGCAGTTCCTGGATGCGAAACGACGTCTCGCTCCACCGCCGATGCAGGTTCTGGCGCGAGCCTGTGAAAACGACACGCCCATTCGCCCGCACCTCGATCTCGGACCCGGGGAGCGGCGCGCCGATATCGTGCGTGAGATGGGCGAGCCCGTGCCGCGCCAGGATGTCCCTGGCCTCAGGTAAGCGACCCGCCGGCACTTGCAGCACGGCGCCCAATTCCTCGGCGAAGCAGGCGGCCACCGGATCGCTCACGCTTCCTAAGTCGAGGGCGAGACCGCAGTGCGCGGCGAACGCCATCTCGAGCGCCGTGATCAACACGCCGCCGTCCGAGCGGTCGTGATAGGCGAGCACCAAGCCGCGCTCTTTCAACTCGCGCAGGCCGGCAAACAACGCAAGCAGCAGGGCGGGGCTGTCGAGATCCGCGGGCTCCCCGCCGCCCCTCGAGTGCACCTGCGCCCAGCAGGATCCGCCCAATCGATTCTTGGCGCCGCCCAAATCGATCAACCACAGGCGCGAGGCTTGCAAGAGATCCAATTCAGGGGTCAGGGTCTTGCGCGCGTCGCGCACGGGCGCGAACGCGGAGATGATCAGGGAGATGGGCGCGAGCACCGCGTGCTCGCCGCCGCCGTCAGTCCACACCGTGCGCATGGACAGCGAATCCTTGCCCACCGGAATGGTGATCCCGAGCGCCGCGCACAACTCGACACCGACCGCGCGCACCGTGGCATAGAGGTCGGCGTCCTCGCCCGGCTCCCCGCAGGCAGCCATCCAATTCGCGGACAGGCGAATGTCGGTCAAGTTCACGATGTCGGCCGCGAGAATATTGGTGATCGCCTCGGCGACGGCCAGGCGTCCCGACGCGGGCGCATCGAGCACGGCCGCGGGGGCCCGCTCGCCCATCGCCATCGCCTCGCCGCCGTATCCGTCGTAGCTGTTCAAGCTGACCGCGACGTCGGCCACGGGCACCTGCCAGGGGCCCACCATTTGGTCGCGGCTGATCATGCCGCCCACCGTCCGGTCACCGATGGTGATCAAAAAGGACTTGTCGGCGATCGTCGGCAGCGCGAGCAAACGATCGAGAGACTCGCCGACCGTCGTTCCCGTGGTGACCAGGCCCGCCGCGGTCTTGGGCACCGAGCGCACAGTGCGCGTCATCCGCGGCAACTTGCCGAGGAGCACGTCGACCGGCATATCCACGGGCGTGGCGGAGAACAGCGGGTCCGTCACCAGCAGCCGCCCGTCGCCGGTGATCTCGCCGACCACGGCGTAAGGACAGCGTTCGCGCGCGCACAAGGCCGCGAACGACGCGACGGTGCCGGGTGCGAGCACCAGCACGTAACGCTCCTGGGATTCATTGCACCAGATCTCCATCGGTGAGAGTTCCGGCTCCGCGCTCGGTATCGTCCGCAAATCGATGCGCCCGCCGCGCGCACTGTGCGCGATCGCCTCCGGCAGCGCGTTCGACAGTCCGCCTGCGCCGACGTCGTGGATCAACAAGATGGGGTTCGCCTCGCCCATCGCCCAGCAACGGTCGATCACTTCCTGGGCGCGGCGCTGAATCTCCGCGTTGCCGCGCTGCACCGAGGCGAAATCCAGATCCGAGGAGCTCTGCCCGCTGCCGACCGAGGAGGCGGCGCCTCCCCCCAGGCCGATCAACATGGACGGGCCGCCGAGCACGACGAGCGGCGCGCCGACCACGACGTCTTTTTTGTCGACGTCGCCGCGCCGGACATTGCCGAGGCCGCCGGCGATCATGATGGGCTTGTGGTAACCGCGAACACCGAAGCGTCCGGCGGCGTCGGCTTGCTGCTCGAACACGCGGAAATAGCCGCAGGTGTTCGGCCGGCCGAACTCATTGTTGAAGGCGGCCGCACCCAGGGGCGCTTCGATCATGATGTCGAGCGCCGAGGCGATTCGTTCCGGTTTGCCGAAGTCCCGCTCCCAGGGCTGAAGCATGCCGGGAATTTTCAAGTTCGACACCGAGTAGCCGGTGAGGCCGGCCTTCGGCTTCGCGCCGATGCCCGTGGCACCCTCGTCGCGGATCTCCCCGCCGGCGCCGGTCGCCGCGCCCGGAAAGGGCGAGATGGCGGTCGGGTGATTGTGCGTTTCGACCTTCATCAATATATCGACGGGTTCGGACACGCCGCCGTAGCGGCATGTGACCGGGTCGGGGAAAAATCGCGTCGCGATCCCACCCGCGATCACGGCGGCATTGTCGCGATACGCGGAGAGCACGCCCGCCGAGTTGCGCTCATGGGTCGCACGAATCATGGCAAACAGCGACAGCGGCATGGGCGCACCGTCGATGATGAACTCGGCGTTGAATATCTTGTGCCGGCAATGTTCGGAGTTCGCCTGCGCGAACATCATCAATTCCACGTCGGTGGGATCGCGCCCGAGCCGGCCAAACGCGCCCACCAGGTATTCGATCTCCCCGGCGGACAGTGCAAGTCCCCAGTCGCGATTGGCGCGGGCGAGGGCCCCTGGGCCATCATCGCCCAAACGCACGATACGAAGCGGCCGCGGTTCGCCGTGGTGGAACAGGCCCTGCGGAGTCGTCTCAGACTCGATCCAGGTCGACTCGATCATGGGATCGTGCAATGGCGCCCCCAGCCGCTGCAGGTCATCGAGTCCGATCGCCGCGCTCGATTCGATGAAATACACGGTGCCGCGCTCCACGCGCCGCACCGCATCGAGACCGCAGACATGCACGATATCCGTGGCCTTGCTCGACCAGGGCGACACCGTGCCCACCCGCGGCGTCACCAGCACACGTTGGCCGCCGGACATCGGGACTGACGACGGGGCGCGCGATCCGTACGTCAACAGGGTGTCGAGCAGGCTGCGCTCAGCCTCGGTCAAGCCCCGCGACACATCGACAAAATGCACCCAGCGGGCGCCGAGCGCCGTGACTCGCGGATCCTCTGCCTGGAGTTTTCGGAGCAGGCGGTCGAGGCGAAACTGCGACAGCGCCGGTGAGCCGAGCAGGGCTGCGGGCGCAAGGCTACTTGCGGGCGTTGGAATCTCCCCCGGGGGTGTAGATCGGGACCGGGAACTGGGCCACGTTGGAGCCTTCCAGCGCAACGATTTTGCTCACGCCCTGTTTCTTCACTTCATCGATTCGCAGCACCGAATGCATGGGCAAATAGGTGCGCTTTACATCGGTAAATTCGGCCTTTATCTTTTCTTCGGCGGGATCCACGACCACGGTGGAGCGCTCGCCGAATACCAGTTCTTCGACCTCGATGAAGCCGAATAGGCTACCGTGACTCACCTTGCGGGCATAGATCTCATAGACCTTGCCTTGATTCACGAACTGGACTTTAAAAATGTGACTCGCGGCCATTTAGAAGGCTCCAACCATTGCTAGTATTTCACCATATTATACGGGCACTTAGCGCAAACGTGTCGCCCCGTGGGAGGGATTGAATATGGCCTTGCGCTTGCGCGTCGTCAGCGAACATGCAAACCGCCTTGGACAAAAGGCGACCAAGCTATTCGGTGTGCACGGCGGCACCATCGGTCGTGCGACCGACAATGATTGGATTCTACCTGACCCGGAGCGATACCTCTCGGGCAAACATGCGCGCATCGATTTTCGGGCGGGAACCTTCGTGCTCGTCGACACGAGTTCGAACGGCACCTATATCAACGGCGCGCAGGTGCCGCTCGGCAAGTTTCACGATTACACACTGAAGGAAGGCGACTACGTCCGGCTCGGCGAGTACGAGCTGTTGGTCAGCATCGACAAGAGCAACGACTTTCCGCCCGAGGAAGGCGCCATCGTCGCATACGATGGGCAATCGCCCTCCGCGGCGGTCAAGAAATCCACCGCCAATGACTTGGGCGCGGATCTGGACCTGAGCCAGCTGCTCGAGCCGAGCGATCTTCTGACCGGCGACTCCGGCGTGCGGCCGCGCGACGCCTACGGCCAGTCCTTGGGCGGCCGCTCACAGCCGGGCGCGCCGCCGCCGGAATCGAATCGGGATCCGGAATCCTCGGCGACGCCCTGGCACATGATGACGCGGCCGATCAAAGTCGAGGGCGATGGTGCACCGGAGGCTGCCGCCCGCGCGCAAAGCCCGGCGCTGTACGAAGGCGATTTCGACGTCGGTCTCGCCGCCTTCTGCCGCGGAGCCGGCATCGATCCTCGCAACCTCAACCCCGAGGCGCGCAGCGGTGTGCTGCAGCTCGCCGGCCAGCTGCTGCGCGAATCGGTGCTCGGCCTCATGGACTTGAACCAGAGCCGCAACGATTTTCGCAATCGCTTTCGCATCTCTCCGCCCCCCGCCGACGGCTCGGAATCGCCGCTGAATTTTTCGAAGGGCGTCGATGAGGCGTTGATCCGATTGTTGACCACGGTGTCGACGCGCGCAGGCTCGGTCGACGCGATTCGCGACAACTTCCGCGAGCTCAAGGCGCAGAACACCGCCTCGCTCGCCGCCACCCGCGCCGCCTTCGAGGAGTTTCTCGGCCGGGTCAACCCCACGGAATTGGAAGAGCGTTTCGAGCGCGCATCCAAGCGCGGCGTGTTCAAGACCCAGAACAAGGGCAGGTACTGGGACCTGTATTCCGAGATGTTCGCGGGTCTCGCGCAGCGTCCCGCGGACGGTTTTCCGCACTTGTTCACCGAGGCGTTCGCCAAAGCCTTCGAGGCCAAGCTGCGGGTGCTGGTGCCGCCGCGGCGCAGCGCCTTCGGCCCGGATCGGGCGGAAGGCCTCGCATCGACCAATCAAGCGACGGGCGATCCCTAGTCTCCTCCTAGTAAGATAGGCCAGTGCGGCTGTTAATCGTAGAAGACGATGACATCGTTGCCGATGCCATCACGCGTGGACTCGGCGCGGCAAATTACGCCGTACTGCGCGTCACCAGCGCCGAGGCCGCCCTGGCGGCGATTGCCGACGAGGAATTCGCCATGGCCGTCGTCGACGTGGGCCTGCCCGGAGCGGACGGCCTGAGCCTGGTGCGCCGCCTGCGCGCCGCCGGCAAGACCCTGCCGACTCTGGTGCTGACGGCGCGCTGCACGCTCACCGACAAGGTCAAGGCGCTCGACCTGGGCGCCGACGATTTCTTGAGCAAACCGTTCGAGGCCGCCGAACTTGCCGCGCGCTGCCGCGCCCTGATGCGCCGCTCCAACGGCGCCTTGAGCGGCATCATCAAGTTGAACCGGATGAGCGTCGAACTATTGGGTAAACGCCTGTGCATCGACGACGCGGAGGTGGAACTCACGGCGCGCGAATGGTTGGTGCTCGAGTGCCTGGTGCGGCGCGTCGGATTGATCGTCCCCAAGGAGCGTCTGCAGCAGGCCGTGGCCGATCCGGATCAGGATCTGACGCCGAATGCCGTGGAAGTGCATATTTCGCGACTGCGCGCCAAGATCGGCGGCGCCGCCATCATCCGCAATCTGCGCGGTCTGGGTTACCGGCTGGAAGAAGCCAAATCGCCATGATGTCCTCGTCGATCAGCCGGCAGCTCGTGATCTGGCTGGCTGTGCCGCTCATGCTGCTGGCGCTGTGCGGCGCGCTGGTGCACTACTTCAACAACGTTGCGCCCGGAGTCATCAGCAGCGACCGCCGGCTGAAGGATGCCGCCAACGCGCTGATGGCGCGGGTACTCATCACGGATGGGCGCGTGACGCTCGACGACAATCCGGACGGCAGGATCGGCCTACCGGATCCCGGCTCGGTCAGGTACGCGCTGCGCGACGTGGACGGGCACTTGCTCGCCGGCGATGCCGAGATACCGGCCGTGCCGCTCGGCAGCGAGACGAGCCAACTCCTCGCCATCTCGCAGATCGGTCATCGGAGCCTGCGCACGATGACGACGCGCTTCGACACCCGGGCCGGGGTCGTGCTCATCACCGTCGCCGATCTGCGGCCGGCCAACGAGCCGGCGGCAAGATTCGGCTTCATGAGCACGCTGCTCTGGGATTTCGTGCAGCTCGATGTCACGCTGGTCCTGGTGTGGGTCGGCATTCAGCTCGGCTTGCGCCCCGTGAGAAGATTGCGGGACGATATCGCGGAGCGGTCGCCGATGGATCTGCGCCCGATCGTCGAATCCTCCGTGCCGCGCGAGATCGCACCGGTCGTGGTCACGCTGAACCGCCTGTTCACCATGCTGCGCACCGCGGTGCAATCGCAGCAGGAATTCATCGCCGATACCGCCCATCAATTGCGCACACCGATCACCGGGATGCAGGCCCAATTGGACCTGTTGGCCGCCGAGCCCGCGGCGCAGCCGATCAGACATCGTCTGTTGACACTGCAGGAGGGGATTCGCCAGCTGGCGCATTCCGCCAATCAACTGCTCACGCTCGCGCGGGCGGACCCTGCCGCCAATCTGCCGGCGAAGAATCAATCCGTGGACCTCAATACGATCGTTGGCGAGGTCGCCGCGAAATTCTTCGATCGCGCGCTCGCCTCCAACATCGATCTCGGAGTCGACTCGGCCTCGGTATCGATCCTCGCCGATCCCTCCTTGCTCGATGATCTGGTCAGCAATCTGGTCGACAACGCGTTGAAGTACACGCCGGCGGGCGGCAGCGTGACGTTGAGCGCCGGCACAGCCCAAGGCAAACCGTACCTTGCCGTGGAGGACTCCGGACCCGGCATCCCGGAGGCGGATCGTCAACGCGTCCGGCAGCGTTACTACCGATTGTCGAATTCCCCCGGACACGGCAGCGGCTTGGGCCTCGCGATCGTCGACAAGATCGCGCGCCTCTACGGCGCGTCAATGACCATCGAGTCGGGTGCCGGCGGCCGCGGCACCAAGGTGATGCTGCGGTTCCCCTGAGTCAGAAGAGCCGGCTTAGCTCCGAGGATTAGCGTCCAGGTTTGACAGCCCCCAGGGGCTATCTGGCGCTATACCCCCGCCCCTCGACACAGGCGGCCATGGCGCGCTGATAGTCCGATCCGTTCTGCGCCACCTGACCGGCCTGTTGGGAGGCCCACTGCTGGCACTCGGCCTTGTCCTTGGCCTGCTGCTCAGGGCTTTGGCCGTTCTTCGGGTACATGAATATCTGCCCCGCTGCGCCACCGGCGTCGCTCGGCCCCGGCGCCGTCATCGGCGCCGCAGTCGGTGCGACAGCCGCACCCGCATCGCCCGCCGCCGCGCCGCTCTGATCGGTCACCGGCGGGGGATCAGTTGCCACATAGCCTTCGTAACTCGGGTTCCAGGTGTAGTACACGTCATTGGCGTAGTAATACGGGATACCGCCATACCAGTAGGTCGCGTAGGCCAACGGCAGAATCGGCAGGAACCAGGAGAAGCCGTAGCCGTAGTACGCCCGCGGCCAGAAGCCGCCGTGCCAGTAACCGCCGCGCCAATAAGCGCCGGTGGAGTAGCCATGCCCGCCGTAATAGCCGCCCGGGCGACCGTAAGCCGCATGTCCGCCGGCATAGCCGCCGCCGTGGTAGGCCGCCGGATAGCCGCCGTAGCCATGTCCATAAGCCGCCCCGCCGGCGTAGTGGCCGCCGGGCGCAAAGTGAGCGCCGCCGCCGGCGTAATGAGTCCCGCCGCCGCCCGCCGCGTGACCGCCACCCCCCGACGCATGCCCCCCGCCCCCGCCTCCATGGCCGCCGCCGCTGTGCTGGGCCATCGCGGGACCCGCGCCCGCGATCAAGACCCCGATGACGCCAGCCGCCATTAAAAAGCGCCTGCCTTTGGTAACCATGACTTTTCTCTCCGTTACCGGCCGCGCCTCGCGAGACCGGATTTAACTCTCAAACTCATACAACTTAAGACCCTAGGTACTCAACGTCGTTCAGAGTGTTTGGTGTACAGGATCGCGCTTAATTCCGCAGTGCGGCAGTGAACATAAGGTATTCGGTTCGCCCCGGCGCCGGCTCGAAAAAGCGAAAATTCGTCTCATTCACGATCACCGATCCTACATAGGCCCTGTCGGCGAGGTTATCAAGGCGGGCGAACTCGCTGAACCGCCAGTGTCTCGTTTCCTGCTCGAACCCGGCCCGCAAATTGGCCACCCAGAAGCCCGCCGCCGCATCGGAATTCCGGTCGTCAACATAGATCCGCGCCCGGCCTTGCGTCTCCACCGTCACGCTGAATCCGAGGGGCGCATCGCTCCACGTGAGCCCCGCATACAGCGAATTCATCGGCACCGCCGGCAGATAGCTGCCCGCCGCCACCGTCTTGTAGTTCGCGGGCAGCGGCCCTCCCGGATGCGCGAGGGGGTTGCAGGGGGCCGCGATGCAAGTCTCGTACGCCTGGCCCACCACCGCGCGAATATAGGTGTAGGCCAGCCGGGCGCTCCAGCCTCCGCGCCACGCAGCATCGACGCCCAGCTCGAGTCCGCGCCGATCGGTCTCGCCGATGTTCTGATCGACTGTTCGTCCGGCGGAGTTCTGCAACACCGCCAATTCATCGTGCGTTTCGATGTAGAACGCGGCGAGGTTGGCCCGCACGGGGCCGGCCGCCGCCTTTATCCCGACCTCATAATTATTGCTGTGCGCCGGCTTCAGGCCCAAGTTGAGGCCCGGCAGGCTGCCGTCGACGGAGCGATAGGCCAGGTCATTCAAGGTCGGCGTCTCGAAGCCCTTGCCGTAGGACCCGTAGAGGTTGACCGCGGATGCCGCGCGGAACGTCACGCCGGCGACCGGGTCGACCGAGGAGTAGCGCACGCTGCTGTCCGCGCCGTCGATGATGGGGATGTGGCCGTGCGAACTCACTTCGACGACGTTGTTGCGCACGCCCGCGATCAGCCGCCAGCGCTCCTGCGGATCCCACTGCGCTTGGCAGTATTGATCGACGTCGTACACGTGATTGGCTTCGTCGCGGCGCACGCGGCCCTCGACGCCGAACACATCGCCCGCATAGTTCAAATAACCTTTGCGCGCCTCCTCCAGGTCGTCGTACGCGAGGCCGGCGACGATCTGCAAAGCCTGCCCGGCGATCTCGCGCGCGTCCGTGACATGCGTGTCGATGCCCCAGTAGGCCCGATCCAGATCGATGACCCCGCCGGGGTACAGCGGATTCTGCTCGGTCGCCTGCGGTATCGCCTGGAACTGCGTGGTGGCCCGATGGCCGGTGTAGAGAGTGGCGCTGAAGTCGTCGTTCGCCGTCAGCGCATCGTCGTACACAGCGCCCAACTGCTCCTGGTCGAGCGACTTGCGGGTGTTGTATTGCACCGCGCCGACGCCCGCCTGGACCGGGTTCGCCGCGAGCTGCGCGCGCGTGAGGCCCAAGGGGTCCTGCACGCTCGGCGTCTCGACGACGTTGGCGACGAATGTGAGCTTCGAGTCTTCGCTCAGGCCCAACTTGAGTTTCGCATTGAAGTTATCGCGCTCGGCGTCGCTGTGAAAACGATAGCCGTCGGTCTGAAAGTGCGCGGCGTCCACGACATAGTTGACGACGCCGTCATCGCCGCCGGTTTTGAGCGCGTAGCGCTGCGTATTGAAGGTGCCGTACTGCGCCGTCGCGTCGATCATGCGGCCGGGCTTCGCGTCCTCGGTGAACACCGCGATCACGCCGCCGGAGGAATTGCCGTACAACGCCGAGAACGGCCCGCGCAGCACTTCGATATGGTCGGCGGACCCGAGATCGAATTGCGAGAACTGGCCCTGACCATCGGGCATGGTGCCCGGAATGCCGTCGGAGTACAGGCGCAGCCCGCGCACGCCGAAACTCGAGCGCGCGCCGAAGCCGCGGATCGAGAGCTGCAGGTCCTGCGCATAGTTCTGCCGGCTCTGCACCGACACGCCCGGCACCTCGATCAGGGACTCCGACAGATTTTCCTGCAGTTGGCCGGCCTCGATGGCGCGCCGGTCGACCCGGTCCACCGACACCGGCAAATCGAAGCTCGACTCCGCCACCCGCGTGGCGGTGACGACGATCGGGGACAGTTCCGCCGCGCTGTCCGCCGCTGCAGCCTCGCATCGACCGCCCGCACCCATTAGATCGACCACGCCCAAGACGACGCTCGCGCCCAAGACGACCCGCGCGCTGGAGAGTGTGCCCCTCCGCGCCATCCCCATTCGTTCGCGCATCCTCTCGATCCCCACTCAGTCTTTTTGTATGGGTAGCGGGCATCAACCGCCACCACTCGTCATCTTAGCTCAGTCGGGCGACCGAACCGACAATCGGCCACATCGACAGGCGCCCGCGGGCATGGAGAGCCGGCGGGCAACTGCTCTTTCCCCCGTTGCCCGCCGACTCTCCATGCCCACGGACGCCTCCATGTGGTCTATATGGCGGGCCCGAGCGACTTCGACAGCCCGAAGAAGACGCCCCGCCGCGGTCCGAACTGCGGCGCCCCCACCCCGACCCCCGTGCCGTTGCGGATTTGATAGTCCTTGTCGAAGAGATTGATCACGTCGAAGCGTGCGGTCAATGTGCCGGCGCCCTCGATCCGAAAAATGTGCGTGATCCCGGTATTCACCTGCGTGTAGTACGGCAGCCGATCGCCATTCGGGATGCCCGTGCCACCGTAGGCGGTCGTCTCGCCCGGCGGCAGATCGAGATCCGCCCGCAGACCGGACCCTAGAATGAAGTCCACGCTGAAGCGCGTGTCTTGCCATAGGTACGAGGCACCGCCGGAGGCCGACTTCTGCTGCTCATGATCGAGATGAATGTAATTGTTGGCGATGTAGGCGAGGTCGGCCGGGTCAAAGTTGAACTGCGCCGAATCGATCTGTTTCCCCTTCGCGCTTTGTGCGGCGAAATTCAGGTAGGCGGTGAAATCCCGGGTCGTGTAATTGGCCGTGAACTCCGCGCCGTATTGTTTTCCGTAACGATAATTGAAGGGCGTGAGAATGATCGGCGCGCCGAACTGTCCTTCGTCGATCAAGTTGACCGATTGCTTGTAATAAGTATCGACGCCGACGGTGAAATTACCGGTTATTTTCTGCTGAACACCGATGTCGTAGTAGTTCGCGCGCTCTGCCAGCGGCGCCGTGGCTTCCGGAGTCAACGGCGGAGAGGTGGTATTTTGGAAAATGGCGATATCCTTTCCGCCGACGAGTTCGAAAGGCGGGGGCGTGAGATAGCGCGAATATCCGGCGTGCACGGTGGTATCGATCAAGGCCTGCCAGACCACATTGAGGCGCGGGCTCGCCTGACTCGCGCTGGTGAACGCGGTGAACTTGTCCAGCCGGACGCCATAGTTCACGGTGAAGTTCGACACGAGCTTCCATTCGTCCTGCAGATAGGCGCTCTCGATCCACTCGGTCTTCGCGCCATCGTCCACGATCGCCGACGGTACGTCGCTCAGCGGCGTTCCGGTGTCGTCGGTCAACAGGACCTGCGCGGTCGTTTGACTGATCGAGTGGTCGCTCTGGGCGAAGACACCCGCGCGCACCGTGTGGCTGTCATTGAGACGGTATGCGGCATCGGACTGCACCGCATACGCGACATTCTGTTTGAACGCATCCTGGGAGATGCCGGTGAACAGCAGATCGCCCGGGAAGTCCGGCACGAACGTGAGGCTCGAATAGCGCGCAATGAAGGAGCTTTGCACATCGAACGCGCCGGCGGAGTGCTGCCAGCTCACGGCGCCGAACTCGGTGACCTCACGCTGATTTTCATCGAGCGCCTGGCTTGGGCTGGCCGACACCCCGTTGACAGTGAGGCCGAGCGAGGGTTGCACTCCGTACAGGTCGGGTATCTGGAACTTGCCGACCGAACTGCCCAGCATCAGCGCCACGCGGTTCTGATCGTCCAGAATGTCTTCGAAGTAACCGAAGCCGTGGTACTGCGTCGTGTGGTCGTGGATCGGGTTCGAACTTCCATCGGGTGATTCGATGCCGAGATCATTGCGCAGAAAATCGCCGGTCACCAGGTAACTCAAGGACCCACCGCCGCCGCCGTAGGTGAAGCTCGGCTCGATCTCGCCGTGGCTGCCGCCATAGATCGACACCGCGCCTCCCGGCGCCTGCAATCCGCTTTTTGTCGTGATGTCGATGATGCCCGCGGTGCGCAATCCATATTCCGCGGGTAGCGCGCCCGTCACGAGGCTCAGGGAAGAAACGAACCGCGGATCCAGGGACTGGCCGAAGACGGCGATGCCCTCGGGCAGGATGATGCCGTTCAAGCGGTACTGCAGTCCGTTGTGCTCGCCGCGGATGTGAAATTGCCCGAACGAATCCTGCACGACGTCGGGCGCCTGCAGGATCACTTGATTGAGCAGAGTGTTATCGCCGCCGGGAGTCGCCGCGATCGCCGCGGCGTCCACCGTATAGGTCGAGGCGCCGGTCTGAGTCTGGATATGCGAGCGGCTTTCATCCAGGTGCTGGGAGGTCACGACGATCGGGGGCAGGCTGCTCGTGTCGGCAGTGTCGGCGGTGTCGGCGGTGTCGGCGGTGTCGGCAGGGTCCGTGCCGGCGGCGGCGGCGGGATCAGCAGCCGCCGTCGAATTGATCACCAACAACATGAGCGATACGGCAACACCGGGCGTTGCCCTGGGAATGGAAAATGTCGACATCGGAAAGACTCCGCTAAGACTGAAACGAACGCGCCGCCGCCGATTGCTCGGGCCGCGCGGCGACTCAAGGAGGCGATTTCAGCTTAGGGAGGGCGGACCGCGGCTTCGCGGGGTGAGAGCAGCGGTCTCGATCGAGGGGTACTGAGGCTCGCGGCTGCGCTGCAAGTCGGCGCGAACGAGGAGGGGAACTTCGAAAGAATGAGTGAACGCCGGCGTGAGCACTTGCGCAAAGGCAGGACACAAAGCGCAATTGGCTTCGGCGGAGCCGCGCGCGCCGATGAGAACGTCGGTCTTGGTGCCGCTGGCATTGGTGCCGCTGGCATTGGTGCCGGAGGACGGTGTGGCGCCAGAATAATGGCTCACTTCGTGAACCACGGCGCCCTGCTGCGCCGTGATCAGCAGCAGCAACAGGCC
>Ga0181537_10000318_pt1 | contig 45004 bp, 72 predicted proteins | sample PEATcosm2014_Bin_39_FD_119765 | JGI IMG/M metagenome (GOLD analysis project Ga0181537, IMG submission 119765) | Peatland microbial communities from MTU Mesocosm Facility, Houghton, MI, USA - PEATcosm2014_Bin23_10_metaG | ecosystem: Environmental > Terrestrial > Soil > Wetlands > Peat | place...
AGATAGAGGTCGCACGGATGCGGGTCACGACGAGGTCGTCCCGGAGCGTAGAATGATGAACGCGTCGTTAACGCACCCCTTGTCCGGACCGCCGTCGAGCCACCTGTCGCGCCAGTGGTCGCGGCAGTGGTCGCGGATCTGTTCGTCGGTCGCCATCGCTCTACGCGGCCTTCGCGGCGAGGGTGACGTCCTTCGTCGAGACGGCGAGGAACGAGCCCGACTTGACCTTGACCTGGAGCTTCCCGGCCGAGACGACCCCGGCGACCTCCATCTCGGCGAGGTCCTCGGCGGAGAAGAACCGGCCCCAGTCCTTGAGGGCCTTCTCGCCGGTCATCGCGACACGCGCGCCGACGGGGAACGCGGGCGCCTTCGGGGCCTTCGGCGCCTTGCCGACCTTCGCGGCGCCGACGAACCCGGTCGGGAGGCGGCCGAGGAACGCGGACATCTTGCGCTCGACCTCGTCGGCGCACATGCGGATCTCGGTCGAGATGCGCTCGGCGTCCTCGACGAGGATGTCCGCGGCGGCGTGGTTCGCGGCGACGAGGTCGGCGAGCATGCGGGTCTTGCGGACGTTACGGACGAGGGCCGCCTGCTTGTCGGCGAGCCACCCGCCGCGGGCCTTCTTGCCGCGGGCCGGCGCGGGCGTCGCGTTCGCCGGCGGCGTCGCGGCCGGGGCCGGGGCCGGGGCGGGGGAGGGCGCGGGCGCCGTCGCGGGCTCGGCGGGGACGGCCTTGAGGGCGGGCTGGGCGGGCTTGCTGTTCTTCGGCTTCTTCGACACGGCTGGGCTCCTCGGCAGGGGTAGGGGTAGAGAGCGGCGTCCGCTCGCGCTGAGCCTCGCACGGAGGTCCAGGACGCGCAGGCGACGGTCGGGCTAGAGCGAGGCGGCGATCTCGCCGATCGAGCGCGAGACGAGGACGATCTCGGACGATAGCTCGTTGAACTCGCGACGGAGGTCGACCAGCTCGGAGCGGTCGACGGTCTCGGCGATCTCGTCCTGGACGTCGTCCCGGGCGGCGGCGAGGTCGGCGAGGCGGGCGCGGAGGGTACCGAGCCGGACGGTCGCCGCGGCGCGCTCGGCGGCGTCCTCGGCGGCGAGCCGGGCGCGGATCCGACGGTCCACCTCCGGGTCCGCGAGGATGGCGTCGACCGCGCGGAAGAGCACGAGGAGGTCCCCCGAGCGGACGGCGTCGACGACGGCCGCGGTGGCCACGGCTAGCGGACCTTCCGGGCCGGGGCCGCGGCCTCGTCGTTCGCGACGGCGGGGAAGTAGAGCGCCTCGCCGTCAACCCGGGCGACCTCGACCGCGCCGCGGCCGGCGGCGCGGCGGAGGGTCCGGCCGACGTAGCCGATCCGCGCGCCGAGGAGCGAGCGGTAGGACGACGCCGTCTGGCCGGGGACCTCGGCGACGAGCGAGAGGACGAGCTGGGCGGACACCTTCTTGGACTTCGACATCTTCGGCTCCTTTGTCTCGGCGACCTATCGTCGCCCTGTGAGACTACCTTGCCGGATGCCGCATTCGCCTGCAATAGATTTCGTTATTTATTTTATAACCTGGCGTGGGGGCTAGGCATTTTGCCGGGCCTAGCGGACGATCCCGTCCGGGACCCACCCGCGCCCGAACGAGTCCTGTCCGACGCGCGAGGGCTGAGGGCGCTCGTCGGCGAGCCGCTCGACCTCCTCGTCCTCCATCCCGAGCCGTTCGCCGATCTGGTCGTCGGAGAGCCCGGCCTCGCGCATCGAGCGGACGATCGCGCCCATCGCGACGATGCCGTGCTGTCCTCGGGCGCGGTTGTGCCGGACCGTCGCGGCGCGTGCGTCGCTCGCGTTCGCCGGCGAGGTCCGCACGACGGGGACGAGCCCGCCGCTCGCCGCGATGACGCCGGCGTGCGTGCGAGCGAGCGTCCAGCGGTGGAAGCCGTCGACGATCTCGCCGTCGGGCGTCGCGACGACGGGCTGCGTCCACCCGTCGGTCATGATGGACAGCGCGAGGAGCCGCATCTCCGGCGAGAAGACGCGGTTCGGGTTGTAGTCGTTCGCGCGGAGCGTCGCGGGGTCGACCCACTCGACGCGGTCGAGCGGGTGCAGCCGGCGCGGTGTCGTCCCGTCGGTGGCCGAGCGCGGGCTGGCGGACCGGAAGGTCTCGACATGGCGGTCGATGACCGCGGCCGCGAGCGCGGGCTCAGGCGTCGTGGTCGTTGGTCGCTTCTTCGCTTGCTGCTTCTTGGACGCCATCGCCGGTCTCCTTGAGGTCGAACCGCTTGCGCTTCTTGAGGTCGCCGCGGCGAGCGATCTGCGCGAGGAACTGCCACGAGAGGATGCCGGGCGTGAGCGTGTCGGCGAGCGGCGCGTTGGCGGTCCGCTTGTTGTGGGCTGCGATCTCGCCCTTGAGCCGCTCGGCGATCTGCCGCCGCTCCTTCTCGGGCCAGCGGGCGAGCTCGGCCTCGATGGTCTGCGCCCAGGTCATCCCCTCGTGCGGGGCCTCGAGCCGCGAGCCGTGCCCGTAGAGCGGCGAGCGCGAGTAGCGCGCCGCGGTCCGCGCGCCGGGGACGCGCGCGAGCATCCGCTCCCACAGCTCGGGCCAGCACACGGCGTAGTGCCAGAGGTTCTGGAGCGGCTCCTCGCCGTACGGCGGGCAGACGCGCTGGGCGGGGAGCGAGATGCCGGCGGCGGTGTAGCGGTCGTACGCGCGGCAGTAGTCCCAGCCGAACTTCGCGGGCGCGGTCCAGACGTCCTCGGTGCGCCAGTCGTAGATGGGCTTGCAGAGGTAGACGCCGCGGCGCGCGTTGGAGTCCTGGGCGATCCAGTTCTCTTCGACCCGCTGCGCGACCGACATGTACCGGCGCATCGACTCCTGCGCGCGGATGCCGAGGGCGACGCCGACGGTCCCCCACTCGGCGGCCGGGTAGAGAAGGTCGTTGCAGCGCGGGTACGGCGGCCGCGTCGCCGGGTCGCGGAACTCGTCGGGCGCGTCGAGGATGCCCTCGGGCGGCGCCTCGCGGCACCAGACGTCGCGCGCCTCGGGCGCCCACGGCCACCAGTACGGATGCCGGCGCGAGCACGCGTTGCGGTGCTGGACGGGCCAGCAGATCCACCGCAGCCGGACGCCCGGCGTCCGCGAGACGCGGCGGACGTAGTCGACGACGTCGGGCGCGAGCGCCTCCTCGTCGCAGAAGAGGACGTCGAGCTCGCGGCCGAGCCGGCGCGCCTCGGCGAGCGCAAGCTGATAGACGACCGTCGAGTCCTTCCCGCCCGAGAACGACACGACGACGCGGTCGTAGCGGTCGAACATCAGCGCGACGCGCTCGCGCGCGAGCGTCATCACGTCGGCCTCGACCTCGCGCTTCCGGTAGACCACTAGCCAGCTCCCTTCTTCCGGTTGTCCTCGGTACGAAGCCACTGATGATTCTCGGCCTGCGACGCAGCGATAGCGCGGTCGCTGTGCTTGGCGTAGTAGCGGCGGTTGGCCGCTCGCCACTTAGCGCGCTGAGCCGGGCTTCCCATGTTGAATCAGAGTGCGGTTAACCATCGGATGGTTCCCGTCGAGCGGGCCCCAGTCCGAGTCGGGGTGGAAGGCGACGACGTCCATCGCGGCGACGGGCGTCGCGAAGGAGTGGATCTCCTGCTCGTCGAGGAGGAACATGTCGCCGACCCGAAGCTCCTTCTCCCATCCCGGTCCCTTCGCGACGCCGGCGCCGCGGACGACGGCGCCGAGCCGGATGCTCGGGTGGAGGTGCTGGGTCTGGTCGATTCCCTTCGGGAAGTGGAGGTGGTTGAACACCGGGTCGCCCATCCGCGGCGGGTAGACGAGGATCGAGTCCGAACACCCGTCGATGTACGAGAGCCGGCCCTGGCGCTCGACGCGGCCGGCGACGAGCTGGCCACGGAAGCCGGCGCGCTCGACGACGACGACGATCCCGCCGGCGGCCTCGCCGACGATCTCGACTGCGTCGGGCGACGAGAAGTAGCCGCCGGCGTCGAGCGAGACGGAGGCGTGCGAGCCGACGTGGAACGACGCCGCGCCTTCGAGGACGTAGGCGTAGACGGTCGAGGTCGAGCCGCCGAACCGGCACATCTCGCGGCCGATGCGGCGGCCGGTGATCGAACTCGGATACATCGTGCCGAGGGCGTCGATCGAGCCGACGCCGTCACATGCGGTGACGATCTTCATGGTCGGAACCTTACTCCTGATGGTGCTCGATGTAGTAGGCGCAGATCGCGGTGAGCGCGTCGCCGGAGATCTTCGACGCGGTCACGGTCTTCGCCATCTTGATCGCGGCATGGACCGTCGCGTTCTGCTCGCGGGTGAGCGGGACGCCGAACGAGACGTGCTCGGGGTTGAGGCCGGCGCGCGACGCGCGCTCGTTCGTCTCCTCGCCGTCCTCCTCGCCGTCGCCGATGACGCCGTCGAGGAACTCGGCGCCGGCGCCGGCGAGCGCCTCCAGGTCGGCGCCGGTGTAGCCGGTGTCGGCGATGATCTGCGCGGCGGTCACGCCCTCGGCGATCGCGTCGGCGACGAACTGCTCGAGCTTCGTCATGTCGAATCCGACCTGGCCCTGCATCGCGAGGAGGATGCGGCGGCCCTCGGCGACGCTCTCGACGTCGAGGACGATGCACTTGAACTTCCCGTCCGGGTCGTTCGCGGTGTAGATGTCGGTCCGCTGGTGGCCGTCGATCAGCTCGTAGGTGCCGTCCTCGACGGCGCGGACGATGAGCGGGGCGACGATGCCGTGCGTGTCGATGCTCGCCGCGAGCTTCGCGCGCTCGCCCTCGGTCGGGGTCTTCGGGTTGCCGCCCGAGAATCCTCGGATCTTCGAGAGCGGAATTGATTTCATCGCCAAAATTCGGTCGCGCATCTTTCGCGAAGCGTACCACCGAACGACGACGGCCCGGCATCTTGCCGAGCCGTCCTGGCATCGCCGACCGTCTAGAAGGGCCGACCGTCCGCCGGTCCGCCGCGGCCGCCGTTGCCGCCGCGCGAGCGACGGTCCCAGGGCTCGTCGCGGTCGGTCGGCGGCGGGGGCTCGTCGCGTCGGTCGTCGCGGCCCTGGCCGCCGCCGTGGCCGCCGCCGCCCTGATAGCTGCCGCCCTGGCCGTAGCCGCCGCCGCCGAGGCTCTGCGCCGAACCGCCGCCGCGGCCCTCGACCTTGGGGATGACGTTACGCATGCGCGCGGCGAACTTCTCGAAGTCGGGACCCTCGAGCGGCTTGGAGAACGCGACGCCGTCGTCGTTCAGCCAGGCGATCTTCTCTCGCCACTTCCCCTCGTACTCCTCGTGCTCGAGGGTGGCGATGGCGACCTTGCCGCCGTTCTTCGGGAGGATGCCGTCGATCTTCCGGAGGTCGTCGCCCTGCCAGCCGAGGGCGCGGAGGCCGCGGAGGGTGAACTCGATCGCGTTGTCGGAGAACGAGCCGCGCCAGGGACGGATCTGTCCCTTGCCGGGTCCCTCCTGGAACTGGCAGGCGACGCCGACCTGCTCGGCCTGTTTGCCGACGCCGAAGGAGAACGAGACGGCGATCACGGGGTAGCGCCCCTCCGGGATGAGCTCGGCGCGCGGGTCGGGGCCGGGCGGCTGGGCGCGCGGGTCGCGCATGTCACGCGGCGGGTCGCGGCGGTCGTCGCGGCGTTCGTTGCGGTTGCTGTCGTCGGGGCTGTACGGGTTGGGCATGTTCGGATTCCTTTCTTACCGCGCCTGCTGCGCGGCTCCGTGCTGTTTGATGTCCGCGTCGATCTTCTGGATGAGCTTGCCGAGCTTGACGAGGTCGCCGCCGGCGTCGCCCGCCCACTCGGAGACCTTCTCGTGGTAGGCGGCGCCGAGCGCGCGGGCGCGTTCGAGCGCGAGCGCGATCGGCGTCGGCGCGGCGTCGCGCGGGTCGGCCGTCCGGTCGCGCGGCGGCGCCTCGGGCGCGGGCGGGCGGGCCGGCTCGGTCCACGTCCGCGCGTCGGTCTTCCCGTCGCCCGTCGACGCGGCGCCCGGCGGCGGCGCGGTCCGCTCGCGCGACGCCGGCATCGCGGCGCGGAGCTGCTGCTCGTACTCGCGCTGGCGGTCCTGCGAGCCGGTGCCGTCCTGCGGCAGACCCTGCCACGGGATGTCCGCGGGCGGCGTCGCGTTCGCCGGCGGCGCGGCGCGCGGCCGCTCGGGACGGCGGCGGTCCGACGGCCGCGCGGTCGAGCTCGACTCGGCCGGCCGCGAGTCGGCCGCGAGGCCGGGCCCGTCCTCCTGCTGCGGATAGAGGTGCTCGCCGAGGAGGTACGGGACGAGCGCGCTCGGATGTTCGAGGACGACCTCGGCGGGAAGCCGGATGCGGTTCTTCGCCTCGAACTGCGCGTTCCACTGCGTCCCGAGGAGCCGGCGTCCGGTGCTCGAGCCCTTCGCGCGCGCGCCGAGCTTCTTCTTCTCGTCGGGCTCCTTCGAGACGTTCGCCTCGAAGTAGCCGAAGAGCATCGTCTCGGACCACTCGACGACGACCTGGGCGATGCGCGGGTGGACCTTCGGGATCCACCGGTCGTAGTCCGAGCCGCCCGGGTTCTTGAAGTTCTTGACGTGCGAGTGCATGGCCATCGCGACGTGCATGCCGCGCCTGGCCTGGAGGATGTCGAGGCGCCAGACGAGCCGGCGGAACTCCTCCTCTGCGACGATGTAGCCCTTCTGAAAGCCGTAGTCCTCGATGCTCTTGAGCTCGAGCTGCGCGGGGTTCATCTCGGTCTTGCGGCCCGAGTCGCGGCGGCAGACGTACTCGTGGATGAGCGGCTCCATCCAGTCGACGGTGTCGATCGCGAGCGTGAGGTAGTCGTGCGGGTCGTCCGTGAGGCTGTCGACGGTGTCGAGGACGTCCTCCCAGTCCCGGAAGCCCGAGAGGATCTTCACCTTGAACGGCAGGTCGCGCGGGACGTTCTGGTCCTCGTGCGCGAGGAAGACGACGCGCGGGAAGTGGGCGATGAGCGTCGTCTTTCCGAACCCGGGGATGCTGTGCATCGCGAACCGGACCGGGCCGTCCGTCCGCGACTCTTCTGCGTTCGATACCTTCATTCGTTCCTCCTCGGCGTGGTTGATGCCGATTACGTGACCGGCGACGGATTCGAACCGTCCACCGTCCGGGCCGCGCGCCGCGTTGGGCATGGTGCCGAGGAGTCCTTCGGCGTAGCGCGCGGTCCGGGACGGGCCTCCGCCCGAGGGCGGGCCGGTCGAAACTTCATGCGGGCGGCCCCGCGAGGTCGAGCCGCTGCTGCGGCGCGTTCCGCCTCCGGCGGATCGCGTAGAGCGGCGAATCGAGCGGGTTCTCCAGCCGGCCCGAGCAGACCGGCAGGTAGTCGCACGACCGGCCGTAGACGTCGGTGCACGTCTGCGAGTTGCGCGGGAAGCACGCGCGCGCGTCCGGGTGCGAGAGGTTCCCGCCGGTCTCGCGCCGCGCGAGCTCGACCATCGACGAGATGAGCCCCGTCGTCGTGACGAGGTCGTCCCGCATGTCGAGGAGCTGGGCGCGCGACCGCTCGACGCGTGCCTGGCGGAAGAACGAGTCCGGATCCTTCTCCATGATCGACACGAGCCGCGCGCGGTAGTCCTCGAGCGGCTCGTCCTCGGTCCGCTGCCGGGCGTCGAGCCGCGGCGCCTCGCTCCATCCGGTCCCCTCGCACGCCGTGCACGCGACCTCGCCGGGGACAAGGCGGCCGGTCGGCGTCCCGTCGCGCGCGGTCTCGGGGACCTTGACCGGGACGCGCCCGGTCCCGCGCGCGACGCCCTGGGCGCCGCCGGCGCGGCCGCCGCAGTACCTGCAGCCCTTCCCCTTGGTGAGCTTCCGCTCGGCCTCGGGCGTCGCGAGGTACCGATCGTGCCCGAGCTTGCGGACGACGTCGTAGAACGCCTCCCAGCAGTCGAGGCCCTCGCGCTGCGCGGCGTCGACGTACATCGATACCTGGGTGTCGACCGCGAGGCGGATCCAGTAGTCCGAGCCCGCGTTGACCTTGTTCGAGGTCGACTTGTGCTCGACGACGCGGATGCGCCCGTCGGCGAACCGCTTCACGGCGTCCTTCTTCCCGACGAGCCGCCATCCGCCGACCTCGCGGCCGTTCCGGTCGAGGAGCGGAAGGTTGAACCACCGTTCGACGTCGCCGTCCTTGTCGCGGTAGACGGACGAGAACTGGACCGACTCGGGCCCGTCGCCGGAGTAGCGTGCGTGGTAGACGATGAGCATCGCCTTCGCGCGCTCGACGTCGACCGGGTCGGTGTCGACGTGCCGCGCGTTCGCGTCGATGCCGTCGAGCGCGGCGCGCAGCTCGTCGCCGTCCGAGTGCCACGGCCGGCCGTACTCCGCGCGCGCCTTCCACCACGACTCGAGCCCCGAGTGGAACAGCCCGCCGAGCCTACGCGCGCCCTCTTCGCGGACGAGGACGATCCCGAGGATATCCTGGAAGTAGTAGTGTCGATTGCACGTATGCCACGAGTTGTATCCGGTCGAGCTGATATTCGGCACGTGCGAGAGATACGGATCCCCTCTGACAATTTGCCATCCGGACATGGCATAATCGCACGCCGATGCCTACCGCAACCCCTCGTCAGTCCCCACCTTCTCCGGAGAGATCCCGGCCGAGGCTACGGCCCGATACGCGCGTCGTCGACCTCGCGCGCTCGCCGCTTCTCGACGACCTCAACCATAACGCGCTCGTCGTCTACATCCGGCTCGTCGCCGCGAGCGCAAAGCAGGGAAGGCGGGTCCGCGTTCGGAACCGCGACCTCCTCGTGGACCAGCGCGGCGCGATCCGTGCGATCCGCGAACTCGAGCGTGCGAAGCTCGTCCGGACGAGCATCGCGATGACCGAGCACGGAACCGAGCGGACGGTGGAGCTCGTATGACGCTCGGCCTCGACGCGGTCCTCCGTTCGACCGGTGCGCCGACGCCGTCGCACGTCGCGGTCCGCGCGTACAGCCCGGACGGGACCTCGTTCCTCGTCCGGACGTGGCGCGCGCGGCCGGTCCGGATCGTCGTCGACGAGGAGCCCGACGGCTGGCGCCTCGGCGTCGAGCTGGAGGACGCCGCCGGCGTCCGCTCGTTCCACTACGAGCCCGACCGGTTCGCCGGGTACGCGACCGCGCTCCTCGAATCGCTCCGACGGTGGCGGTTCGCGACGGCGTCGCGAACCGTTGTCGTCGGAGAGATCCCGCCTACATAAAATTATTTACGAAACCTATTGCAATTGTCAGAGGGGCGTGGGAGGGTGGATCTACACGGAGGTCAGCGGATGATGACGGCGACGAAGACCGAGGCGCCCGCCGGGCGCGGATGGAGCGACGAGCAGAACAGGATCTTCGACTGGTTCGAGACGGGCATCGCGCCGAGCGTGGTCGGCGGAGTCCCGACGCTCGACCGGGTTCCGAACCTCATCGTCCGCGCCCGCGCCGGCACCGGGAAGACGACGACCGTCATCGAGGGTGTCCGGCGCGCGCCGGAGGCCCGCATCCTCCTCGCCGCGTTCAACAAGAACATCGCGAACGAGCTGCAGGCCCGGTGCGGCGGCGACGGCGGCCGCGGCTCGCGCGTCGAGGCGCGGACCCTTCACGGGCTCGGCTTCCGGTACATCGGCCGCGCGCGGCCCGGCGTCCGGGTCGACGAGGACGGCTCGCGCCCGATGGGCCTCGCCGAGCGCGCGTGCGGTAAGGACGCGCCGGTCCAGATCGTCCGCCTCGTCCGCGACCTCCACTCCAAGGTCCGCGAGATCGACCCGCTCTGCGTGAACGACCGCGACGCGCGCGGCGTCTACGACGTCGCGTCGCGCTTCGACCTCCTCCCCGAGGAGGACTGGGAGGCGCGGGGCTGGGGCGAGCGCGCGGTCTGCGACGCCGCGCACCGCGCGATGCGGTTCGCGATGGAGCCCGCGCCGACGATCGACTACCCGGACATGATCTTCCTGCCGATCGTGATGCGCTGGGTCCGCCCCTGGTATGACCTCGTCGTCGTCGACGAGGCCCAGGACATGACGCTCCCGCAGCTTACCATCGCGGTCGGCGCGTGTCGCCGCGGCGGCCGCATCGCCGTCGTCGGCGACGACCGCCAGGCCATCTACGGCTTCCGCGGCGCCGACTCCGGCAGCCTCGACCGCCTCAAGGCCGAGCTGCGCGCCGCCGAGCTCGGCCTCACGACGACCTACCGCTGCTGCCGGCGGGTCGTCGACCTCTCGCGCCGCATCGTCCCCGACTACCAGGCCGCGACGGGCGCGCCCGACGGCGAGGTCGCCACGATGTCCGCGGACGACATGGCAGCGAAGGTCGCCGAGGGCGACTTCGTCCTGTCGCGCAAGAACGCGCCGCTCGTCCGCACCTGCCTCCGTATCCTCAAGCGCGGCGTCCGCGCGAACGTCCGCGGCCGCGACATCGGCAAGGGCATCGTCGCCCTCGTCCGCAAGCTCGCCGCCGCGTCGCCGGCGGACCTCGTCGAGAAGGCCGCGGCCTGGGCCGAGCACGAGACGGCCCTCGCGTTCGAGAAGCTCGACGAGGAGGCGGCGGCCGCGAAGGCGGGCGAGGTCGCCGACCGCCGCGCCGTCGTCGAGGCGCTCTGCGAGGACGCCGCCGACCTCGCCGAGGTCGAGCGCCGGTGCGATGTCCTCTTCTCGGACACGCCCGACCTCCGCGCCGTGATGCTCTCGACGGTCCACCGCGCGAAGGGCCTGGAGGCCGACACGGTCTACATCCTCGCGTCGACCATGAAGGAGCTCGGTGACCTCCTCCTGCCGGAGCCGACGCCGGTCGTCCAGCCGGACGGCGCGACGGCCGCGGGCCCGTCGACCGCGCCGCGGACCGGCGAGGAGCAGAACATTTTGTACGTGGCGATCACGCGCGCGAAGACGCGGCTCGTGTGGGCGATGGGGGAGCTGTCGCTGTGACCGCCCAGCGCGGCCACGTGTACTACCAGGCGCGCTGGGCCGCGATGCTCCCCGCCCTTCGCGCGAACCTCGAGACGGCCGGGCGCGCCTACGCCGTCGCCGCGGCGGTCCCCGCGTCGCTCCTCCGCGCGGTCCTCCGCTGCACGCACACGCCCTCCCAGCTCTACGCTGCCATCGACCCGCGGCTCGCGCCGCGTACCGAAATCCCGCCCTGGGTGCACGTCGACGCGAACGGATGGCCGACCCGGAGCCTCGTCGACGGATGGCGTCCGCTCGGCGGCGTCTACCAGGCGGTCCGGACGCCCGACGTCGACCATCTCGAGGTCGCGATCGACGCCGCGTGCGAGCAGGGTCTCGACCCGACCGCCGCGCGCGTCGTCCTCGACGCGATGTGGTCGGCGCACCGCCTCCACCGATGGGAGCCGCGATGAGCGCGTGCGAGGACTGCGGGCTCCGGCTCTACTTCGCGGCGCGGCTGTACGGGCACCGATGGTGTCTCCACTGCGCGTGCCGGCGCGGCGTCTCGCAGCTCGGCTGCTGGAGCGACCGCCACCTCGCCGCCGATGCGCGCCGCCTGGCCGTCTGGTGGCGGTGGACCGTCGGCCTCGGGTTCGCGCTCGCGCTCGTCGACGCGCACCGCCGCGCGGTTCTCGAAGGCAGAAGTCTCGGATGACGAGGAGGTTCGGATGAGGCCCAACCCCGTCGACCTCGCCGCGCTCGCCGACGCCCTCCCCCGCCTGACGGGCGAGGCGACGAAGGTCGCGGTCCTCGTCCACGTCCTCGCGGCCGGCGTTCCGGACGGCACCCCGCTCCGCGCGGACGCTGCCTGGCGCCGGTACGCCGCGAAGGAGGTCGGGTCCACTCCGGAGATTGTCGCCCTCGCCCTCCGGGATCTCTCCGCGGCCGGCGTCCTGTCGATTTCGCGTGCACGCCTCTTGACAGCCGCTCCGGAAACCGTGCTAAGTCCGGACGGGGTCGGCGGAGAGAGGAGGACGAGCGAAGCGAGGACGACGAACGGAGCCGGGGGTTCTGTACAGTCTGTCGGATCCGTAGGTCTGTACTCCGGAGGAGATCTTCCACGTTCTCTGTCTTCCGGACTAGAGCGCCCTCCCTGGGAGGAGAGTCCGGAAGGGGCGGATCACGCGCGAGCCGAAGGCGACGCGCTCGGGCGCGACGAAGTCGCGACCGACTCTGAGATCTCCGGTCGACAGGTCGACAGGTCGACGCGCGCGCGCGAGGACGACGGGCCGGCCGAGGGCGCGCCGTGGAACGCGATGGTGGCCGAGCTCGACCGGCTCTACCGCGGCGCGAACGCGGGCGCGCGGATGACCTGGGAGCCGCGCCACTTCGCGCGGCTCAAGCGGGTCGTCGCGCGGCACAGCACGGACGAGGTCGTCCGCCGCGCGCGCATCATGTGGTCGGCGCCGCCGCCCTGGCCGCCGCCGCCATACGACGTCGAGTGTCTCGTCCGGCACTTCGACCGGTTCGCGACGCCGTACCGCGGGAAGGGCATCGTGGACCGGCCCGCGGCGGACCCGCGGGCGTACTACGGCGCGCCGAGCGTGGACGGGTACGAGGACTGGAACGACCGGGAGGACCTCCCGTGAGGCGCGCCGGCGACCGCCACGATCGCGTGGCGCGGCCTGTGGCGCACGTTCCGGAGCGGTCCGGGGGTCCGGAGCGGCCCGCGTTCGCGCACGCGATGTACGCGCTCCCACGCGTCCTCGACGCGCTCGAACGTGACCCGGCGGCGGCGGCCGCGTGGGACGCCCGGGTCGCGCGCATCGAGTCCGGCACCGCGACGGACGAGGACCGCCGCGTCCAGTCGTCCGCGGCGGAGGCGGCGAACGCGGGCCGGCCGTTCCCGCCGGAGGCGCGCCGGCTCCCGGCCGAGCCGCCGGTGCGGAGCCGCGCGGTCTGGGATGCGGACCGGGACCGGGCGATCTCGCTCGGAATCCCGCCGCTCCTCGCCGACGACATCGTCGGTCCGAACGTCGGGCGGACGCCGGCGATCGACGCGCTCGCGCTCCTCGACGGCCGGACGACCATCCTGGTGCTCTCCGGCGAGCGCGGCGCCGGGAAGTCGTTCGCGGCGGCCTGCTGGCTGTGGCGGTGGCGGTGCGCGCCGCCCGCGTGGCGGTCGCGGCTGCGCGACCGGACGCCGCCCGCGTTCGTCCCGTACGACCGGCACGACGACATGTCGGGCGTGGGGCGGGACGCGATCGCGCGTGCGAGCGCGCTCGTGCTGGACGACGTGGCGGCGGAGCGGTACCGCGACGCGATGGCGACGACGCTCGTGCGACGGCACCGTGACGCGGCGCCGACGGTCGTGACGACAAACCTGCGCGAGGACGACTTCGCGGAGGCGTACGGCGCGCGGGTCGCGGACCGGCTCCGCGAGGTCGGACGGTTCGTGACGTGCGGCGCGCGGAGCCTCCGTCGGCCGCGCGGGGGATCTCGCTGAAAATGTCAGACCCCCCTGGCAGGTTGCCCGTATGCGGCGGTCTCGTCGAGAGGTCGAGGACCGGGTCCGGGACCCGGAGGGGAGCGCACGCCTGCTCGGCCTCATGGCCGTCTTCGCGCTCCCTCCGCTCCGGACGTCGGCGGGCGGATGGCGCCCGGTCCGCATCGAGGTCTGCACGCCGAACGGATGGAGGCTCGCCGATATGTTCGCGCTGACCGACACGGCCGTCGTGGTCGTCTGCGGGCGGACGGAGTACGTCTTCCCCGTCCGGCATCCGCCGCGCTGGAGGTACGTCGCATGATGCTCGCCCTCGTCGCCGACGTCGTGTGGCTGCTGCTGTTCTCGCTCTTCATGGCGGCATTCCGGCTGGTGGCCGAGCGTCCGGCTGACCTCGAGCTGCCGCGCGCGTGGACGGTGCGGCGGTGACCGCGGCGCGCGGGCTCGTCTTCGACCCGGGGCTCGCCCGGTGCGGCGCGGTCGTGGTCGACACGGACGGGATGACGCACCGGTGCATCCAGGCCGCGGTCTTCCGTTCGGAGTCGCGCGCGGCGAAGCTCGGCGTCGAGGTCGCGGACGACCGGGTTCGCCGCGTGCGCGAGTTCTGCGTCTGGCTGTCGGTGCTCTTCGACTCGGGACCGACGTTCGTCGCGGCGGAGGCGATGTCGTTCCCGCGCGGCGCGCATGCGATCAGCGCGATCTGCCTGGCGTGGGGCGCGCTCGTCTCGGAGGTCGAGCGTCGGCAGGTTCCATTCGTCGCGACCGCGCCGATCGCCTGGCGCCGCCACCTCACCGCGACCGGCGGCGAGCAGGACTCGTGGCGCGTCGCGCTCGCGCGCGTCCCGTCGTTCGTCGACCGCGCGCGCGGCATCGTGCGCGCCGACCAGGAGCACGTGCTCGACGCGCTCGGCGTGTTCTGCTGGAGCCTCTCGACGAACGTCGTCCGGGCGCTCCTCCAGGCCGCGCGGCCGTCGACGCCGGCGCGGTTCGCGCGGAGGACCGCGTGAGGATCGGCGAGGTCCTCCCGGGCTCGATCGTCGTCCTCGCCGAGCGGCCGGGGCGGCTGACGTTCCTCCTCGTCGGCTCGCAGCTCGGCCCGAAGGGGACGAAGCGGAAGCCGTCGCCTCCGTACGCGACGCTCGTCCACGCGGTCGACGACGAGACCACGCTCCCCCGCCTGGAGGTCGAACACGTCCGGCTCGTCCCGCCGCTCACCGAGGTCGAGCTCGTCGCGCCCGGCGACCTCCTGCGCGCGATGCGCCGGCGGCCGTTCCACCTCGGCCGGCCGAACGGCGAGCCCGACACGTGGACCGACCCGCTCGTGAAGGGACGGCTCGAGGCCGGCGAGGACGAGGGGCTGGCGTTCTGATGGCGGCCCGGCTGGAAGACCTCCTCGCGGCGATCCGCGCGCTGGAGACGACGAGCGACGCGATCGTCATCCTCGGCGACGACGTGACCATGAAGGTCCTGTCCGCGTGGACGCGCGTCGACAACGAGTGGACCCCGCCCGAGACGGACCCGCCGCCCGTCGTCGCGGGCCGGATGGCGCGCGTGTGGGCGTGGATCCGCGCGGGCTGGACGTTCGACGTCGACGAGGTCGCCCGGCTCGCCGGCGTCTCGCGGACCGTCGCGTGGCGGAAGCTCGACACGCTCCAGGGCGCGCGGCTCATCTACCCGGACGGCTCGGTCGCGAAGGGCGCCCAGGTCGCGCTCGCGACGTACGTCGCAAAGAAGGTCGGGGCGAAGCTCGACCCGAACCGGTCCGCCGCGAGGTCCCGCGCGGAGAGGGCCGACCGGGACGACAAGAAGGACGACACCAACTAGGGACGCAGAAAGCCGAGGACAGCGGTGACGAAGAAAAAGAAGGCGGCGTCGAAGGGCGCCAAGAAGGCTCCGAGGTTCGACCTCGAAGCGGAGGCGCGCGCCGCGCGCGGACGCCCGAAGGACGCGCCGCGCGACATCGCGGCCGAGGCCGCCGCGCACGTCCGCGAGCCCTGGCAGAAGACCATGGCGACCAAGACGTACTCGGGCGCGGACGCGCGCGCCCGCATCGAGGCCGCGCAGGACCTGATCGGGACGTTCGCCGACGACGCGGGCGACGGGACGTCCGGCATCGCCGGCGTGATGGTCGACGAGTACCGGCTCGCGGTGACGTGCTCGTGCTCGACGTGCTCGGCCGACGTCGGCGAGCTCTGCGTCGAGGTCACGAAGGGGAGCCGGACGCCGAAGGTCAAGCACTTCGCGTGCAAGGAGCGCGTCGCCGCCGCCGAGGCGGCCGCCGCGCTCATCGCGCGGACGCTCGCGCGGCAGAGCGGCGCGGTCGAGCACACGGGCCGCGACCGTCCGCGCATCGTCGCGCAGCACATCGGCGACCGCGGCGACGCCGGCCGCGAGGCGGGGACGCTGGTCGACCCGTCGGCGATGGCGGGCGCGCCGGTCGTCGACGACGCGGTCGCCGCGGAGGCGATCCGGACGCCGGCGCCGAAGGACCGCGGCGGCCAGGCCGAGCGGGACCTCGGACGCGGCGCGCCGGTCGCCGACCCGCGCGGGCGGCTGCCGAACGGGTGCGCGGTATGGATCTCGTGGCCGGGCTCGAAGGAGACGTGCGGCGCCGCCGGCCCGGCGAAGCGCGCCCAGCTCGTCCGCTACACGGCGAAGGGCGACCCGGTCGTCCGCGTCTTCGCGGTCGACGCGCGCGGCGCGTATACGGGCGAGCTCGGCCGGGCGGAGCGTATTCTCACGCCGGCCGAGCTGCTCGGCCCGATCAACCGCCTCGGCCCGGACGACACGACCGGCGACGCGTACCGGAAGGACGTCGCCGACGCGGTCGCGGCCATCGCGCCGGCGACGCCGGGCGACCCGGAGCCGACGAGGCCAAGGAAGACGAAGAAGGAGCCGTCCGCGATCGCGAACCTGTTCCTCCGCAACGCGATGCAGGGCCTCGCGGCCGGCGCGGCGACCTACGTCCGCTGCGTCGTCGACGGATGCCCGGCGAAGTTCTCCGGCAGCATGCCGCCGGACTGGAAGAACCTCAACCGTCGTCCGCACTGCCCGGTCCATGCCCGCGAGGTCCTCGCGCGCCGCTGGCCGGCGCCGGCGCAGGTCGTCGTCCGGACGTGCGCGTCTCCGACAGGCTGCTCCGAGTCGTTCGAGATGGACCCGACGAACCCGTCAGTGCCGCCGGCGTGGACGGTCGACAACGACTGGACGTGGCGGTGTCCGGGCCACTCGGTCGTCCCGGTCGTTGCGAAGGAGGTCGTCCCCGACGTGTCGGCGCGCTTCGTCGATGACCCCGACTCGCTTCCGGCCGCGACCGTCGCCGAGGTCGGCTCCATCGTCCGGCGCGGGCTCGAGCTGCCGGCGGCGCAGATGTGCGCGCACCACGACGCGCCGGGCGTCCGGTGCGCGAAGACGTTCCACGCCATCAACCCGCCGCGGGGCTGGACGCGGACCGACGACCCGGCGGACGTCCTGAAGTCCGCCTACTTCTGCCCGCAGCACAACAAGAGCCTCTGCCGCCACGACATCCACTTCTGCCAGGCGCCGGGATGCGACGCGTACTGCTTTGGCGCGTACCGGATGGCGGGGTGGACGATCGTGACCGAGGCCGACGGTTCCAGGCGGTACTACTGTCCGCGGACCGGACACGGGCTCGCGCGGGACGCGGCGGCCGTCGCGTCGACGCCGCCGCGTATCGGCGCGCCGCCGCTGCCGCCGAGGCCCGAGGCGGTCCTAGAGGCGGTCCTCGCGTCGACGCCGCGGCCCGGCGAGCCGGGCTCGCCGCACCACCGCGACACGGGCGGGACGTGCGGCGCGTGCGACGAGTCGTTCCGCGGCGGGATGCCGTCGCGCTGGGAGTGGTGGAGGGGACACTTCTGGTGTCCGACACACGTCCCGGCCGAGGTCGTCGCGTCGGACGCCGCGTCCGTCGACCCGGGGGAGCGTCCGCCATGGGAGTAGACCGTCACCGTCTCGAAGAGGTCGCGACCTCGCTCGGCAAGACGCTCGGCCGCGCCATCGACGCCGCGACCGGGACCGAGGACGAGTGCGGGTTCGCGCTGTTCGTCTTCACGTACGGCCCCGGCGGGGTCGCGTACATATCGAGCGCGAACCGCGAGGACATCGTCGGACTTGTCCGCGAGTGGTGCGACCGCCAGGAGGCGGGCCTCGGCTCGGACCCGCTCGGCCCGCGGGGGTCGTCGTGAGGCCCGGCGCCGAGCTGTTCGCCATCGCGCTTCGCGTCCACGCCGCGTACCAGGGCGGGTCGAGCGCGCCCATCTGGAACGACGTCCGCACACTGGCGAAGGAGGTGATCGAGATGGCCAACCCGGACGACGACGACGTGAAGGCGCTCGCGGCGTTCGCCGAGCTCGTCGAGGCGCGGCGGCTCTTCAACGCGTCGAGCAAGGCGTACGTCGAGATCGAGCACGCGCTCGACCGCGCACGCGACGACCTCGTGGGCGCGGACGCGCGCGTCGAGGCCGCGGAAGCCCAGCTAAGGTCCCTGATCGAGGGCCGGTCGCCGAGCCAGGTCGGCGACGACGTCGAGCGCGCCATCGAGAGCGCGCTCGAGAACTCGAGGACCATGAGGTCGCGCCGATGATGACGGACGGCGAGAAGATGCTCTACGCCGCGGTCTTCGCGCAGTGCTACGACATCTCGAACCCGCCCGTCATCCACGACGGCGACGCGTGGCGCGAGTGGGAGTCTGCGCGGGTCCACGTCGCCGCCGAGTGCGCCGCCGGCGCGGTCGAGCGCCTCCGCGAGGACCTCGCGGGGCTCGGCGAGGGGTTCGGCAAGGACAGCAACGTCTACCGGTTCGCGAAGGCGATGACGAGCGGCCGGGCCCGTCCGGTGCGGCGATGACCGACCCGGACTGGATCTGCGAGTGGCTCGCCGAGCGCGGCGATGGGCCGTGGATCAAGGAGCAGCCGTGACCAGCAGCTACATCACCCGCGTGCTGTTGAGCGGTCGCGGCGAGGTTAGTATTAACCGAGAGGACGACCGCGCATGACGGACCATCGGCAATTCGTCCGGTGTACCAACTGCGGACGCATCGCTGCGGTCGCGCCCGACCGCGAGGAACCTGCCGGTGGCGAGGAGTGCTGGTCCTGCGCGTTCAACGCGACCGACCTGGCGACAATGAAGTCCGAAGCGTCGGATGCGCAGGTCCAGTCTCGGATGGAAGACGACGTGCAGTGCCTCGACTGCGGCGCGGTCGGCCCGCACACCTGCGAGGGCGTGCCGGGCGGATTCGACGAGGAGCCGGCCTAGGCCATGGCGTCCTCGTTCGGCAAGACGCGCAACATGGTGTGCCCCGGCTGCGGGATGCCGTACGACTACCACGCGCAGCAGCAGCCGCACGGGTTCACCATCGGCGCGAGCTTCCTGCAGGCGCGACGCGACATCATCGCCATCGGCACCGACCGCAAGACGGGGAAGACCAAGTACGGCCGACGCGGCGGGACCCTCGGCTTCATGCACGAGCTCAAGATGATGGCGTGGCGCGCGCACGTCGACGGGTGCGTCGCCGCGTTCGACGCCGCGGTCGAGGCGGGCGCGGACCCGGAGTCGCTGCGGCAGGGCAACTACGAGGCGCTCGTCGCCGCGAGCCCGAAGCGGCCGCGGAAGCCGCGCAGGCGCAAGGCGGCCGAGCCGGCGCGGAGGGCCGCGTGAGCCGCGCCGCGCTTGCCCTCTGCGTCGCGTGCGGCCGCGGATGCGACGTCTACTACTGCGACCGGTGCGCGCTCGCCAACGCGCACACGCGCGCCGCCGGCGACGGCGCGGGCGACGCGGACCGGGCGCCGACCGCGAGCCGGCTCGGGCGCGCGGCGCAACGCAGGCTCGGCGACGCGACGGCATGGGAGCAGTACGTCGCGTGCTGCTCGATCCCGGACACCGGCGTCGCGTCCGCGGACGGCCGGTTTCGGAGCGGAGAGGTCGAGATGCGTCGTGTACGGAATCGGATGGACGCGGTCGGGCGTGGCTCGGGCTGTCTCGCGGCCGCGGTCGAGCCCGGGCTGGTCATGCACTGGACGTCGGGCGGAGGAAGTGTCCTTCGTCCCGCGAAGAGGATGTCGGCACGCGACCGCGAGCGGTTCCGGCGGTTCGTCCTCGACTGCGTCGAGCGCGCGTACCTGCACGACCCGCATCCCGACGAGAACGCCACGACCCGTCGGAACCGGCGCGAGCCGAGGCGGTCGGTGTGAGCGACGACCCCGACGAGGTCGACCGCGGCGCGCTCGCGGCGACGTTCCCGGCCTGGGACGCGCCGCCCGCGGACCGGGACGAGCCGCGCGACGTCGTCGGCGAGGTCGCCGCGCGGACGAGAGACGAGGACGCCGACTCGTGGCTGAACGAGCTGGTGGACCGGCATGCCGAGCGTACGTTCCTGAAGGCGTTCCCGGGGCGGACCGACGTCTCGCCGTACGACCGCGTGGCGTGCGGGATGATCGTCGTCGAGCTGCAGGAGCAGGCGAGTCGCGACCCGCGGTTCCTCGGCGAGCCGCAGAGAACGCTCGACCGCCGGCTGCACTACGTCGAGCACCTTAACCGCGATAATGAGCGCGCCGCGCGCGCACACGCGCAGTCGGTCGGCGAGAAGGCCGAGCACGTCCGGCGCGCGACGCAGACGCGCGAACATCGCTGCCACTGGCCGGGCTGTACGCGCCAGTGCAAGCCGGCGATGTGGGGTTGTTTCGCTCACTGGAGGGCGCTGCCGCAGCATCTCCGGGACAAGATCTGGCGCTCGTACCGCGTCGGCCAGGAGGTCACGCGGACGCCGTCGCGCGAGTACCTCGCGGTCGCGGACGAGGTCGACGCGTGGATCCGCGAGCGCGGAGGTGGACGGTGAGGGTCGTCGAGGCGACTCCAAGAAGTTCGACTCCATCAAGGAGGCGCGAGTGCCGCCCGGTCGGCGCCGCGGCCGAGGTTCCGTACGCCATCGTCGTGTCCGACCGTGCTAGGAAGCCCGGATGAGCCCGTACGAAGAGTCCTGGCCCGGCGCGCTCGACGCCGCGACCTCCGCGCCCGAGGCCCGCTCGCTCGACGGCGACGCGACGCACGAGTGGGCGACGGAGCACCGCGGCGTCGCGTCGCCGTGGGAGTTCTGCCGTCGGTGCGGCGTCGTCCGCCGCTCGGACCGGATGCACCGGCCGTGCACTGGCCGAACGCCGCCTATCTCGGGCCGCGCGCATCGCTGCAACGGCGGCCGGCCATGATTTTCCTCGAGCTGCTCGTCGTGCTCCTCTCCTGCCTCGTGCCGTCGGTCGGCGCGGACCTCCGCCGCTTCGACCCGGCCGACCTGCCGAGCGACGAGGCCGCCGCCGAGCACGTCTGGTCCGCGCGCGTCGCCGCGGCCGCGACCGGGCTCGACCCGACCGAGGTCCTCGCGGTCGCCTGGCACGAGTCGCGGTTCACGAGCAACGTCGACGCGCCGGACGGCGGCGCGCGCGGGTGCGGCGTGATGACGCCGACTCCGACGCCGCGGTGCGTGCGAAAGCCGCTCGTCGCGCAGTACCTCGACGGCGCGACGCACCTGCGCGGCTGGTACGACGCGGTCCCGGGCCGGTGGGCCGCGTTCGCCGGGCTCGCGGGCGGGTACGCCCTTATCCAGGCGTGCGTCGAGGGACGCGGGCCGGAGCGCGGCTGCCGCTACGCGCTGGCCATCGACGACATCATGCGGAGGATCCGACGATGAGCAGCGACAACGTGGTCCGGCGGACGACGCCGGCGCCGTGCGTATGCACGCCGGAGGCGCCTTGACCGGCGGCGAGCGCGCGATGCGACTCGCGGCCATCCGTGCGCGCGCGAAGGTCCTCCGGTCGCGCATCCAGCGGTCCGTCGCCGCGCGGCGGCGCTGGGAGGAGCGACAGCGCGAGCTCGGGCTCGCGGACGAAGAGGAAACGGTCGACGGCGCGCCGGACGCGCTGCTCGACGGACTGCCGGAGAACATCTAGACCAAGGAGACTGCGATGCGAGACGTGAAGGCAGCGACGCTGGACAGCGACATCGAGGCCGCCGACGCGGCGGAGGCATGGGAGGCGATCCGGAACCTGGAGCCCGGCGAGGAGCAGCGCCGGCGGCTCCGGGCGTACCACCACCGCGCGCTCGACCGGCTGCGGGCGCGCGTCCCGATGGACACGACGGGCGACCTCGTCGCGATTCTCGGCGACAAGGAGCAGATCCTCGGCGGGCTCGAGGACCACGGATGGGCGCGCATGCGCTCGGACTCCTACGTCCGGGCCGTCATCGCGGCCGCGGCCGTCGTCGCGTACATGGACGAGCTCGACCGCCGCGAGGGCCTTCGGGACGAACGCCTCCGCAGGCTCGAGGGCCAGGTCGACTCGCTCCTCGAGTCGCTCAAGCTCGTCGCCCTGGAGGTCGCGCAGCAGAAGGGAGTGCTCCCCCGATGAAGGTCGTCGACGCCAGCAGCTCCGCCGAGGACGCGAAGGCCGCCGCCCGGGCCGTCCTCGACAACAACGAGGGTGCGCTCCGGACCACGCTCAACGCGCAACGGCATCCGGCCATCGACCTCGTCCGCCGCGAGGCGCCCTATGCGCGGACGAGCGACCTCATCGTGTACTTCAACAATCCGGAGGCGTTCGCCCATCGGATGGTCAAGACCTTCGGCCTCGCCGGCGAGCCACAGGACACGGTCACCATGACGATCGGCGCGATGGCCCTCGTCCTCTCCGACGAGCTCGACGCGCGGATCCCGCCGCGCCGGCGTCCCGGCGACGAGGCCGAAGCCGCCCCACGGGCCGCCGAGACGCGCGAGGCGCGCGCCGCGGAGGACGGCGCCGTCCCGGTCGCCGAGCGCGTCCCGCTCGACGGCCCGGACGGCGTCGTCCGGCTGTCCGTGCGCGCGCGCGAGTGGATCGTCGCCTACGGCTACCGGGTTCCGAACGACTTCGTCGGGCTCGTCACGGCCATGGCGAACCGGCTCGACGACATGGCGGCGGAGCTGCGGCGGTGGCGGCCGTGAGCCTGTCGCGCGTCTACTTCGCGCACCCGGTCGGCGACGACGTCCTCGGCAACCTCGAGAACGGCGCGGTGTGGCTGGAGTGGCTGATGCTCCGCGAGCCGGACGTGTGCTTCGTCGCGCCCTGGTTCGCGTACGCGCACGCCTTCCTCGCCGGTATCGGGCGGCTGCCGCGCGCGCGGATCATGCGCGACAACGTCGAGCTCGCCCGGACGTGCGACGGCGGCATCGTCCTCTGCGGCCAGACGGTCTCGGACGGGATGCGCGATGAGATGCGCGCGGCGCCCGGCCCGGTCGCCGACCTCGTCGGCATCGGCCGGCTCCCGCCGGACGACGTCAGCCTCGCACGCGTCCTCGCCGACGCCGGCGCGACGGGCGTCCTCGGATGGGGGCTCCGGCGCGGCGCGAGCCTCTATCCCGTGCGCGCCGCGGACCGCTGAGCTGATAGGCTACGAGGAGGTCGGACGATGGACCGGAGACAGCACGGACGGTGTCGGGTCTGCCGCCGCGTGTTCGCGTACCGGCACGGCTGGGACGCGGAGGACGTGGAGCTCGACGTCGCGACCTGCTGGACGCATACGTACGCGAACGTCGTCCGCGTCCGGGCCGAGCGTGCGGCCGAGGGCCATGGCCGCGACTGGCAGGATGCCGAGCGCGTCGTCGATCGGGTCTGGGCACGGCGCGGGCACACGCGCCGCACGGTCGGGCGCGACTCATTCGTCGGCGCGGTCGCCGACGCGTTCGCGTACGCGCGTACGTCGCCGCGGTCGATCGAGGACGCCGTCCGCGACCATATCCTCCGCGTCCCCGGCGTCGTCGCCGTCGACGCGGTCGAGGTCGACGTCCGCCGCGGCCTCGTGAACGTCCGGGTCCGGACGACGGCCGTCGTCGACGGCGTCACCTTCTCGACCACGGTCGGCGCGGCGGCATGACCGGGCCGGCCCGATGTCCGGCCGACGGGTGCTGGCTGGCCGCCGGACATGACGGTCCACACCGTGGCGCCGCGCCGCCGGCGGACGACGAGCGCGTCCACGCGATGTGTACCGGGAAGAAGTCCTACCCGAACCAGGCGTACGCGAACATGGTCGCCGCCGAGGTCGCGCGGCGCGGCGGCCCCGCGCTCCGCTCGTACACGTGCCCACAATGCGGCGCGTTCCATCTCACGAGGGCGGGCGTCGACCCGCGGCCGGGCTGGCACGATCCGGTGCCGCCCCGCGCCGAGCGGGCCGCGGCCGACCGCCGGTGGTTCCGTCGGACCGGAAGACGAAGGAAGGACAGGTCATGGCGCTGATCGGACTCATCCGGGGCGAGGCCCCGCCCGCGGTCATCCCGCTCCCCTCGCGCGAGGCGCTCCTCGCCGCCGCGATGCCGTTCGAGGCCCACGGCGTCTCGCAGGTCCGCCGCGCGAACGGCGTCTACGCGGTCGGCATGGTGACCGTTCGTTTCGAGACGATGGAGGCGATGCTCGCCTGGCGGAACGCCGGCCAGCACGAGCTCTGGCGATGAGGCCGTCGGACGACGAGGAGCGGAACGAGCACGGCGTGCTCCTCCGCGACTGCTACTGCACGCCGATGTGGTTCACGGAGCTGCTCCCCGAGGTCGACCTCGACCCGTGCTCGAACCCGCGGAGCCATATCCGCGCGCGCCGGACGTACATGGTCGAACGCGGCGAGGACGGGCTCCGGATGCCGTGGATCGGCTCGGTCTGGCTGAACGTCCCGTACTCCGACCCGAACCCGTGGGGCTCGAGGCTCTACGACGAGTTCGCCGCCGGCCGCGTGACCGACGTCGGGATCATCTGTAACGTCGACAGCTCGACCTATTGGTGGCGGGCCTTCACGTTCGTCGCCCGGCACCAGCTCGCGCTCTGGCGCCGCGTCCCGTTCGAGGCGCCGCCCGGCGTCGACCTCGCCGGCTCGCACGTCGCCCAGCGGCCGCAGTGCCTCCTCGCGACGCCCGGGTTCCGCGCGGCGTGCGACCCGCGGCTGGACGCGCACGGCGCGTGGTGGGAGCGGCGGCCGTGATCGGGCCGACCGCCGGGACCGCCGGGAAGTTCGACGACGTCGTCGTCGTGGCGATGCCGTACTCCATTACCTCTCGACGACGGCGACGACGGCCGGTCCGAACCGCAACGTCCCCGACCTCGCCCTCGTTCTCGCACGCGAGGCGCGGGCCCTCAGGAAGCCCTCGCGTCGCGCGGCGCCGGCGCGCTACCATGGGCCGGATGTCCCGCCGCCGTCTCGTCCCTTCCGATGCGTCGTGGGAGCTGGCGATGTTCCTCGCCTCCATCTTCCTCCTGGCCGCGCTCGCGGTCGTCTGCGTCCTGGTCGCGAGGTCCGGATAGTGTCGACCGCGGCCCGGAAGCGGAAGGCCGGCCCGTGAGGACGCTTGTGGACCTCGCGGTCGCGGTCGTCGCGTCCGCGCTCGCCGCCCTGTTCGCGGTCGCGGCCTGCGTCTACGCGTTCGGATGGCTGTTCGGACTCTGGTAGAGTGGTCGGGCCCCGGGAGGTGTCCAGTGTCGCCGATCCGTCTCACGCGCAGGCAGCTCGTCCACAACGAGGCCGTCGTCCTCGGCGAGGTCACCGCCGGCAACGCGCGCCAGGTCACCATCGCGGCCGCCGTCGGGCGGTTCCTCGACATCCCGCGCGGCAAGGACCCTCACCGCGCGGTCGGCGAGGCCCTCCGCCGGCTCGCGCGATGCGGGAAGATCCGGAAGCGGGTCGGCCGGCACGGCTGGGAGCCCCGCGGCCGGAAGGCGTCGTAGGCTCATGCTGCCCGGACCCGACCGCGTCGCCCGCGCCCTCAAGCGCGCCGGAAGCGTCAAGGCGGCCGCCCGCGAGCTCGGCGTCGCCCGCAAGACGCTTGCGCGCTTCGTCGCGAAGCACGGGCTCGTCAACCCGTACACGAAGTCCGCGCCGCGTCCTCGAGGCGCGACACGGCCGCGGACCGAGCCGGCGCCGTACATCTCGGCCGCCGCGCGCCGCGCGGACGCCGAGCGGGACGCGCTCGACACGCTCGTCCGGTCGAAGGTCGAGGCGGTCGTCGGACGGATCACCGAGCGGCTCGTGGCCGAGCTGCGGGGTCGCCTCGACGGCGTCCTCGACGACGCGCTGGCCTCGCTCGTGTCGCGCGTCGACGGCGCGCCCGCCCCCGCCCTCCCCGCCCCGCCCATGGCGGTACAGGCCCCGCAGCCGCGGCCGCCCGGCCCGAATGGCGTCACGACGTGCTCGCGCTGCGGGTTCGTCGGCGGGAACGCGCGCGGGTGCGGGAAGCCGACCGGACACGCGACCCAGGGCGCGCAGGCGTCCCCGCGCTCGCCCGCGTCGCCCGCTGCGGCTGCGACGCCGGACGGCGACGACGACGAGGACCCTCTCCCAACGCGGGCCGTCCTCGACGGAAAGGGCCGGATGTCGCGCGCGGACACGGTCGCGCTCGTCCGGGCCGCCCGCTCGACGAATCCGCGCCGCGCCGCGTACGCTCTCGACATCCTCGTCCGCAGGAACATCGGTCTGGTCCACGCGTTCGCGCGCAAGATAAAGTGGGCCCCGGTCCCCTACGAGGACCTCGTCCAGGAGGGGACGATCGGCCTCATCCGCGGGCTTCGGGAGTTCGACGTCGGACGCGACACGGCGCTGTCGACGTATGTCGTCTGGTGGATCCGCCACCACATCTGCCGGTGCATCGAGAACACCGGCGAGGCCATCCGGCTCCCCGCGCGCTACGGCCACATCCGCTCGCGGCTCTACCGGGCCCAGCAGGCGCTCGGCGCCGGCGCGTCGCCCGAGGACCTCGCCGCGTACGCGAAGGTCGGCGTCAACGACGTCCGCCGCCTCCTCGCGCGCGGCCGGGTCGACGTGAGCCTGGACGCGCCGCGCTCGGGGCCGGACGGCGAGCTCGCGTCCCTCCACGAGACGATCCCCGCGGAGGACCCGGACGCCGAGGACCGGGCCGACACGGAGGACCGCCGCGCGCAGATCGAGGCCGCGCTCGCGAAGCTTCCCAAGCGCGAACGCGACGTCATCCGCCTCCGCTACCTCGGCGAGGACGGCCTGACCCTCAAGCAGGTCGGCCAGCGGCTCGGACGGTTCCGATGGGGCGGCGAGATGCGCGCCGGGCTCTCCCGCGAGCGGATCCGGCAGATCGAACGGGACGCCCTCGATCACCTGCGCGCCGCGATGCTCGGGAACTAGCGCGAGCGACGCTTCGCGTCGCGTCCCGGACCGACGTCAACGTCTTCTGCGAATAGGTTGACCCCGCACCGTCCTGCAAGACGGCCGGGGTCATGGTCCCGTAGCTCAACTGGAAAGAGCGCCACCGTGCTAAGGGGAAGACGCAGGTCCGAGTCCTGCCGGGACCACCACAAATTATCACGCGACGATCGCGTGGCTACAGCAAGTTGCGCGACAGTCCGTCGCGTGATCCTAAGGCTGCAATACGAATAGTTATTATGTTTGCGTACCGCAGCGTTGGCGACGGACCGGCTCGCGAACGGGGCGCACCCCGACGTCGTACGGGTTCCCAAGGCCGGCGCGGGGACGTGGCTGTGGACCCGCGACCGGGCACGCCAAGCGGGCATCGAAGGGGCGACGTCCCCTGTGTCCCCGAGTGTCCCCGACTCCCCCGGGGACACCGCCGCCCTGGTGTCCCCGTCCCCCTATAGGGGGACACCAAGGGCGGGCACCCCAGGCGAGCATCCCAAGACATCGAACGCGGGGACACCGCGCCGAACGCTCCGCCCCGAGCCCGAGCTCCATGGCGAAGCCTGACGCGCTCCACAGCGATACTCCGCTTCCTCCACAGCGATACTCCGTCTTTCGTGCCTCCATAGCCATTCTCCGTTTCGACAGCTCGGCACCAATTCGCGGTTCTGGCAGCTCCCGGCCCCGTGGTAGATTCGGACGCATGGCCGCGGACGACGGCAGCAGCGACGAACCGGAACGCCCGAGGCCCAAGCCGCACCCGACGCCCATCCGACGGAAGCGCGAGGCCTTCGAGATGACCGAGCGCCGCGCGCAGTGGATCATCACGCAGTGGATCCGCGACCCGATGCTGCTGCCGGCCGAGATGAAGCGCCTTGTCCGCCAGCACTTCGCGTGCGGCATCCAGGCCGCCGACCGCGCCCACCAGCTCGCCGTCGACATCCGCAACGAGCAGTTCGTCGGCGTCACCCGCGAGGCGCTGCTCCTCCTCTGGATGGACCTCCTCGACCGGACGCGTCAGGGCCCCAACCGCAACCACGAGCGGCTCGTCCTCGAGTGCATCTCGCAGTTCACCGGACACGCCGCGCCGAAGAAGGTCGCCATCGCCGTCGCCGACATGACCCCGGGCGGCGCGGGCGACCTCGCCGGCCTCGCGGACGGCGACCTCGACGCCGCCTGCCAGTTCCAGGACGGCATCCTCGAGCGTGTCGCCGAGCGCGCCCTCGGGCTCCCGACCGGGCGTGCGATCGTCGACACGACCTCGACGCCCGCCGCCGCGCCGCCGGCGAACGCGACGCCGCCCGTCAAGCCGCGCTAGGCTCGTCGGATGGTCGCCGTCGCGCGCTCGCGGTCCGAGGCCGTCCGGCTCGCGGCGGCCCGACGCGAGAAGGTCCGACGCCTCGCGCGGACCGACGTCAACGTCTTCTGCGAATTCGTCGGCCGCGACGAGAAGACCGGCATCCCTATCGTCCAGGCGCCCATCCACCAGTCGTGGCACCGCTACGCCGAGGAGCATGAGCGCCTCGTCCTCTGGGCCCACGTCGAGGGCGGCAAGAGCCAGCAGATCACCGTCCTCCGCACGCTCTTCGAGCTCGGCCGCGACCCGAGCCTCCGGTTCCTCCTCCTCTCCAACACCCAGAACCAGGCCGCCAAGTTCGCGCGGTCGATCAAGACGTACATCGAGCAGTCGAAGGAGCTCCGCGAGGTCTTCCCCGACCTCGTCCCCGGCGAGCCGTGGGGCGAGCACCAGTTCTCCGTCCGCCGTCCGACCTTCTCGAAGGACCCGTCCGTCACCGTCGCCGGCATCCACGGCTCCATCCAGGGCGCCCGCCTCGACATCATCGCCATCGACGACCTCCTCGACTTCGAGAACACGCGGACCGCCGACGGGCGCAAGGACACGATCGACTGGATGGACTCGGCCCTCCTCGGCCGCCTCACCGCGACCGCGCGCGTCCGCATCGTCGGCAACGCGTTCCACCCGCAGGACGCCCTCCACCAGTTCGCCGCACGTCCCGGCTGGCAGGCCTTCCGGTTCCCCGTCCTCGACCCGAACGTCCGGTGCCGTCTCACCGCCGGCCACGCCGGACCGCACAGCGTCACGCCGCCCGAGCGGCTCACCGGCCTCCCGTGCGGCTTCCTCATCCCGACCTCGCGCTGGCCCGAGCGCTGGAGCCTCGAGCGCATCGAGAAGAAGCGCGGCGAGATGACGCCCATCGAGTTCGCACGGCAGATGCTGTGCGAGGCGCGCGACGACTCGACGAGCATCTTCTCGCGGCTCGGCATCGAGATCGCCCTCCGCCTCGGCGCCGGGACGAGCATCGCGACCGCACTCACCGACCTCCCGCGCGGGTACCGGACGTATACGGGCGTCGACCTTGCCGTCCAGCAGAAGGACGGCGCCGACCAGACGTGCTTCTTCACCATCGCCGTCGACCCGATGGGCAACCGGAGCGTCCTAGAGATCGACACCGGCCGCTGGTCCGGGCCCGAGATCGTCGCCCGCATCGCCGAGAAGCACCATCGCTTCCGGTCCATCGTCGTCGTCGAGAACAACGCCGCCCAGGACTTTATCGTCCAGTTTGCCCGCGCCGGGACGAGCGTCCCGGTCAAGCCCTACACGACCGGCCGCAACAAGGCGCACCCCGAGCACGGCATCGCGTCCATCAGCGTCGAGATGCAGGGCGGCAAGTGGCGCATCCCCAACGAGGGCGGCAACCTCGTCGGCCTCGCCGCGCGGATGCACCCCGAGGTCCGCGCGTGGGTCGACGAGATGCTCTACTACTCGCCGACGACGCACACCGGCGACCGCCTCATGGCGAGCTTCTTCGCGCGCGAGGGAATCCGCATGGGCTCGACGCACGTCGAGTCGCACACCAGCGTCGACTTCAACCGCCGGTAGACACGCCTTGACCGTGATGACGTTTGTCCTTACGTTGTCCGGGTGGCGACCGTTCGCGTCCGACTCGACAAGCTACAGGTCCGGGCGCGGAAGGACGAGATCGCCGCCTGGCGTCGCGCGTCCCGCGAGGACGGGATGACCCTGTCGGCCTGGACGCGCGAATGGCTAAACGCCGCGGTCCGCGCCGACAAGGAGCGGTAGCATGGTGGACATGTCGAAGCGGATCATCACCCGTCAGTGCGTGACGTCCGAGGACGTCGAGGTCGCCCGCCGCGTCGCCGAGCGCCAGCGCCAGGCCGACTCCGTGTTCGCCCGGGCCTTCGCGTGGTTCGGGACCGTCGTCGTCGTCTTCGGCGTCGCCGTGTTCGCCTATGCCTTCGTCATCGCCTCGTACCCGTCGACGCCCACCGCCGACCTCGGCCCGCTCGCGTTCGCGCCCGCCAACCGGGCCGGCATCTCGGCGACGTCGACGACGTCGAGCAACGTCCCGCTCCTCTCGTCGTGGCGGATGGCCGGAATGGCAGCGAGGTGCATCGCCCGGACTGTTATCGGGCTCCGCTGCTAGGGCGGAATCGGGAAGCAAAACCCAAACAATGCGCGGAGGAAATTGACCATGCACTACCGAAACGGACGCGAAGCGAAGAATGGCGACGTCATCGTCAGGCTCAACGGCGGCAAGGTGGAGAGGATCGGCACCCTCCAGAACGCGACGCCGGGCAACGACTACTGCAACGGCGACATCGCGCCGCTGCCCGAGAACGGCACGTATGCGTGCCTGTGCGACTGCCTGCACGTGGACGACGTGGCCGCGCTGCTCGCCGAGAAGCGTCTCGACAAGCGGCCGGAGGGGAAGTAACGAGCGATGGGCAGTCGCAAGACCCAGCTCGCCGACTGCAACCCGCGCTGGCGCACATACGACGGCAAGGACGACCACTCGCCGGACGCCCTCGAGTTCGACTGCCCGGAGGGGCACGAGCACTGCCGCCACGTCGTCCCGTTCACGCCGGCGCTCGATGGCTCGCGACGGCCGGTCCTCCAGCGCAACGGCGCGCAGTGGGAGCGCACGAACGACGTGTTCGCGACGCTCACGCTCACGCCATCGATCCGCATCACGCCAAGCAAGCGGATGCTCCCCGACGGCCGCATCGACGAGATCGGCTGCGCATTCCACGGCTTCATCAAGAGCGGGCAGATCGAGTTCTGCGGGGACAGCCGATGAGCGTGAACGACGCGGCCGCCCGATGAGCGAGCCGAGCATCAACACCATCGTCGGTTTCGTCGGCGGCCGCGTCTGGTACCGGCTCATCGTGACCGCGACCGTGATGTCCCGCGCCGTCGAGCTCGCCGCCGGGCACGTCGGCCCCGACTGGCGCCGGGTCGACGCGGCCGGGCTCGACCTTGTCGTCGAGACGGTCGACCCGTCGTGGTTCGAGGCGCTGGGCCGCGGGCTCGCGGTCCGCTAGGTTTCACGTCGCGGCGGTCCGCCGCGACACCAAGGGAGAACGTCATGGCGAAGCATCAGACCCGAAGGTCCATCAGCATCAACGGCAGCCTCTACGACCGCGCGAAGGACCTCGCGGACCGTCAGGGCATCTCGCTCTCGGCGATGTGCGAGCATGGACTCCGGCTCGCGATGGCGGCGCCGGAGTCGACCGTCGACGGCGTCCGCGAGGCGGCCGCCCGTCGTGTCAGCGCCTAGCGGATCCCGCCGGTGTCCAAGCACCCCGCCGGCATATTCGAACGTCGCGGGTCGGCGGCGTCCGCCAGAGACCGACCACGCAAGGAGAATGAGATGCCCACGATCGAAGAGTTGAACGAGGACCTCGACGAGAAGCGCGCCGCCCACCGGGCCGAGCTCGAGGCCCGCCTCCAGGCACGCGCGAAGGCCGCGGCCGAGACCAAGGACCCGACCGAGCGCGCGCTCGCGTACGACGAGATCCAGCGCGACGCCGCGCGCGCGCAGGAGGTCGCCGACAACAAGGCCCGCAACGCGCCGCGCGTCCCGCAGTTCTCCGACGAGCGGCTCGCCCGCGCGACCGACGTCCAGCGGATGCGCTCCGACCTCGGCGGCTTCGCGTCGATGCCGACGGAGGTCCGCAACGCGCCCGAGGTCCGCGGGTACCTCTGGCCGAAGGTCGAGGAGTACGTCCGCGCGCGGCTCGAGCTGGCGGCCGAGATGACGGTCGACATGCTTGTCACCGAGCTCCGACTCTCGCGCGCGGACATCACGACCATCATCGCGAAGGCGGCCGGCAACGGCGTCTCCGCGCACGAGTCCTTCGACGATGCGCCGACGCCGGTCGTCGAGCCGCCCGCGCCGTCCTCGCCGTACCACTCCGACCGCATCGCGCACCTCGAGCAGCAGGTCGCGACGCTCAACGCGCGCGTCCTCGAGCTCGGGGTCCATCACGCCCGCGCCGTCCATCTGCCGGCCTGGGCGGACGAGGCCCAGCAGCGCCTCGCCGACCTGGAGGAGAAGGTCCGCCGGATCGAACAGGTTACCGTCCCCGCCGAGCTTCGGACGCGGTAGCCGCCGCGCCGCCCGCGATGGTAGCCTGACCTCGTGACCACGATGGCCTCGACCGCGACCGCCGCGGGCCTCCCCGGCGGACCTATCTCGATGGTCGCCGCCGGCGTGATGCACGAGGAGGAGGTCGGCTCCTCGCGCGCGGCGCTCCAGATGTCGCCGCGCCAGCAGGTCCTCGACAAGTACTGGAGCTTCTACCGCACCGACCAGTACGCCGCGCGGACCGTCGCGTGGGACGGCTCGCGGTACCTCGGCATGGTCGAGCGGGACAGCGTCGCCCTGCAGGGCTTCGTGCCGCCCGGCTTCTACATCGCCGGCCCGACAACGCTCCCCGTCGCGCTCCGTCGGCCGACGACGCCGTACCACGTCGTGAAGGTCATCGTCGACCGGTTCACGTCGATGCTCTTCTCGAACAAGCGGCACCCGAAGATCTCGGTCTCGGGCGACCCGAAGACCGAGGACTTCCTCAACACCGTCGCCGAGGTCGGCCGGCTCTGGCCGACGATGATGCTCGCGCGGTCGATCGGCGGCGGGATGGGCTCGACCATCGTCGGGTTCAAGCTGATCAACGGCCGGCCGGCGTTCGAGGTGTTCGACCCGCGATGGGCGCGCCCGACGTTCCTCGACCGCTCGCAGCTCGTCCTCGACCGCATCGACTACCGCTACGTCTTCACGCGCGAGGTCAAGGACCTCCAGGGCCAGTGGCACGAGGTCGCGTACTGGTACCGGCGCGTGATCGACCGCGAGAGCGATGTCGTCTTCCGTCCCGTCCCGGTCCCCGAGCCCGAGGACGACGCGCCGCCGCGCTGGGAGCCGGCGGCGGTGGTCAAGCACGGCCTCGGCTTCTGCCCCGTCGTCTGGATCCAGAACACGCCGAACCCGACCGACCTCGACGGCGACCCGGACTGCATGGGCTGCCTCGACCTCGCGGAGGCGATCGACCGCCTCAACTCGCAGAGCGACAAGGGCATCATCGCGACGTGCGACCCGACGGTCGTCGTCTCGGACGAGAAGGACATGGGCTCGGTCGCCATCGGCGTCGGGACGGCCATCAAGCTCGGCCAGGGCGGCGACGCGAAGTACATGGAGATGACCGGCAGCGGCATCGACATGGCGCGCAAGAAGATCGAGGACTACAAGGCGATGATCTGCGAGGTGACCGGCTGCGTCCTTGCGCTCCCCGACCGGCAGATGACCGCGACCGAGGTCGAGCGGCTGATGTCGCCGATGATCGCCCGCGCGGACTCGCTCCGCGAGCAGTACGGCGAACAGGGCGTCAAGAAGCTCCTCAACATGATCTGCGTCGCCGCGAAGCGCATCGGCCGTCCGGTCCAGACCGCGAGCGGCATCGTCCGGCGGACCATCGTCCTTCCCGACAAGGTCGAGGTCGACGACGCGTCCGGCGAGGTCCGCCGGCGGACGCCGCGGCAGATCGGCGACGGGCCCTACTCCCAGATCGACCTCTCGTGGCCCGCGTACTACGAGCCCGGCGCGCAGGACGCCGGCTACGCGGTCACCGCCGCGACGACCGCCAAGCATGCGACGCTCATCGACCGCGCGACCGCCGCGCGCTACCTCGCCGGCTTCTTCGGCGTCGAGGACGTCAACTCGATGCTCGAGAACATCCGCCGCGAGACCATCGCCGACCAGATGGAGCTCGAGCGTCAGGCCGTCACGGGGCCGACCGACGATCCGTCGGCGCCGGGCGCCGAGGACGCGAAGGTCGACAGCGCGAACGTCCAACAGTCCGCCCTCAACGGTGCGCAGATCACCGCCCTCGTTGAGCTCGCCCAGGCCGTCAAGGCCGGACAGCTCGACGTCCAGTCCGCGCTCGCCATCATCGAGATCTCGTTCCCGGTCTCGCAGCGCGACGCGATGCGCATCGTCGGCAACCTCAAGCCGATGCCGCAGCCCGCGCTCGCACCCGCCGCTCCGTCCGCGCCTCCGCCTGCGGCGACGCCGCCCGTGTCGCCTCCCGCCGGCGCGCCACCAGGAGGACCCGGTGCCACGTAAGAAGCCTCCGCAGCTCCCGGCGCTCCCGACGCCGGGCGACTGGAACGGGACCGGCGGCGGCGTCGGGTCCTGGCCGGCGATCGAGCCGCCGCGCGTCGACCCGCCACCGCCCCCGAAGCCGCAACGGGGCAGGCGATGACGAGGCCGCAGATCCGGACCACGCACACGCTCGCCGTGCTCGAGGTATCCGCCGAGGCGTTCGCCGAGATCAAGGCGAAGCTCGAGGCGGCCGGCTACGAGCACGCGATCGACATGCGCGAGGGCACCATCGACATGACCGGCATCGCGCTCGGCTGCGAACCGTCGGACCCCGACGGCCCGGTCAGTCCGAACGAGGCCGCCGGCGCGCTGGACGGCGGAGGCCCCGCGTGAGCGACGAGCTCGGCCTCGCGGCCCTCGACCCGGACCGCGCCGCCTCCGCGCCCGCCTACACGCCCGCGGGGCCCTCGTGGCGCGACGAGCCGAGCGTCCACCTCCCCGCGGCGCGCCCGCACGCGCTCACGCTCTCCGCGAGCGTCCGGCCGCCGCCGCGCCACTCGCGCTGGCGGTTCTTCGTGTTCTGGTGTCTCCTGAAGCTCGCCGCGCGGGTCTACCCGTTCAACTTCGAGATCTACCGCGAGCCCGAGCCAGGAGACGAACCGTGAGCACCTCTCGCCCCATCGCGACCGCGCTCGAGTCCTGGCCCGTCCCGCACCTCGCCGGTCTCATCCGGCACGGGCTCGACACCAAGAAGGTCGCCGCCCTCGTCGCCAGCCTTCGAGAGGGCAACGCGCTCCCCGCCATCTTCGTCCTCGACGACCGCCCGCGTCAGGCCATCCTCGACGGCCACCACCGCGTCGCCGCGTGGGCGGCGGCCGGCGTCCAGAACGCCGAGGTCATCGTCCTCCGCCCGCGGTAGCATCGTCCGCATGTCCAAGCTCGACGAGTTGCAGCTCAGGTACCGGACCGCCATCGAGCGGATGCAGGCCGGCGTCGCGTTCATGATGCCGCATAGCCCCAGCGAGACGAACGGGAAGCACCTCCGGGTCGGCATCAACTCGGCGCTCGTCGACGCGTCCTCCGTCGGCGTGCTCCTCGTCCGGAAGGGCCTCGTGACCGAGGAGGAATACTGGGAGGCGATCGCGGCCGGGATGGAGGGTGAGGCCGCGCGGTACGAGGCGCGCGTCCGCGAGCGCTACGGCCCGAACGTCACGCTCGGCGGGACGCTCGACACCGTCGAGCGTCGGGCGAAGGCGGAGGACGACAAGGGCGACTGATGATCATCGCGATCGACTTCGACGGCACCATCGTCCGCGAGGACCGTCGCTACGACGACGTCTACTCGCCGCTCGTGCTGATGCCGAGCGTCCGTCCGGGACTCGAGAGCCTCCGCCGCGCGGGCCACCTCCTCGTGCTCTGGTCCGCGCGCATGAACCGCGCGCGGATGTACCTCCCCGAGTTCGACCCGCTCGTCCGCGCCGGTCACGTCGCGCCGCACTCGTCGTCCGAGCTCCACGCCGCGCGCTGGCGGCAGATGCTCCGGTTCGTCGCCGCCGAGCTGCCGGGCATCTTCCATGCGATCGACGACGGCCGACAGGGCAAGGTCTGCGCGGACCTCTACATCGACAACATGTCCATCCGGCTCGGCGGCCCCGAGGGCTGGTCCTGGGACGACGTCCGCCGCGTCTACGGCGAGTGACCCTCGAGCGCGGCGACGAGGAGGTCGCGCATCGCAAGGAGCCGGCGGACGCTGCCGGCGAGGTCATCGATGAGCCCGCGCGCGGCGTCGCTGTCGGGCGATAGCGAGGCGACCCGTTCGATCGTGTTCATCAGCATCGTCTGCGCGGTCGACCGGATGCAGTCGTCGACGAGCTGTACTGCGAGCGTCGAGTCCATCGGTCTACGATAGCGCCGGCCCCGAACCATCGGAAGGGACGCGGCGCGTCGGCGTCGACCCCGCCCTGGCACACGCACCGTGTCGGCGTCGACCAGGTCGGCGTCACCGCCCAGCGCCGACACCACGAGCACCGCCAGTAGACCGTGCCGTCCCGGTCGCGCGAGTGCTCCTGCCAGCCCACGTCCCATCAGGCTAGCGTGCGGTCGCCGCGAAGTGGTAGCGTCTTCGCATGTCGGTAGCCGTCCGCAATCAGTCCCCGGGCATCGTCACCATTCCCGCCCAGTACGGCGGCGGCGCGCTGGCCCCGGGTCAGGGCGTCGTCATCAACGACACGCTCGCGAACGTCCAGGCGGCCTTCGGGGCGACGATCCCGCAGGGCTTCCTGTCGATGAACGCGAACATCCCGTCCGGCGAGTCCGCCCAGGTCCAGCCGGTCGCGCAGAGCTACTACCTCGGCCGGCAGACCTTCTCGGCCTCCGGCACCTACACCCCGAACCCGAAGGCGAACCGCGTCCACGTCCGCCTCGTCGGCGGCGGCGGCGGAGGCGGCGGTGTCGCGGCGAGCTCGGCCTCGCAGGTCGCGGTCGGCGCCGGCGGCGCGGCCGGCGCGTACGTCGAGCAGTACATCGACCCGGGCGCGGGCAACTACCCCATCACCGGCGGCGCCGTCACCGTCGGCGCGGCGGGCGCCGCGGGCGCGAACACCGGCGGCGCGGGCGGCACGGGCGGCGATACGTCGGTCGTGATCGCGGGCACGACGATTACCGCGAAGGGCGGACCCGGCGGCGGGTTCGTGGCCTCGTCGGCGTCGAATATCCAGGCGCAGGGCGGCGGCTTCGCGACCGGCTCGTCCGCGGGCGACATCAGCACGGCGCAGGAGCCGGGCGGTGCGGGCCAGGGCTTCGGCGGGACCATCGGGACATCCGGGTTCGGCGGGTCGTCGCCGTTCGGCGCGGGCGGCGGTCACTCGATCGCGGCCGGCGCGGGCAACCCGGGCCAGGGCTTCGGCGGCGGCGGGTCCGGCGGCCTGTCGATCAACGCGAGCGCGGCGGCGGCCGGCGGCGCGGGCACGCACGGCTACGTCATCATCGACGAGTACACCTAGCCCATGTCGACCACGTCGACCGCGCAGCTGACGCTCTCGTTCACGGGAGACGTCACGCTCTCGCTCCAGGCCAACGCGACGGCGAACCAGACGAGCCCCGGGACGACGCTGCTCGTCAACCTCGCGACCGGGTTCAACTCGATCGCGATCCCGCCCGGCTCGAACCGCGTCACCATCGAGAAGCCGGCCGGCAACACGGTCCAGCTCACGCTCAAGGGCATCACGGGCGACACCGGACAGCAGCTCGGCCTCGTCGACTTCGACTCGTTCTCGCTGCCGGCGGGCGCGACGACGCTCGGCGTCACGGCCGCGAGCGGCCTCAACGGCGTCCGGTTCATCTTCAACTAGGCCCGTGCCTGGCGAGAAGGTCTATCCGGTCGACAAGGTCGTCCCGACGGCCGTCAGCCCGCGCGCCCTCCGGCGCTGGGCGAACACCGAGCCCCGCCCGAAGCGTTCGCGGCCGCCCGCGACGCCGAGGCCTTCCGCGACGCCGCCGAAGAGGTGACCGCGGCGTGGTAGCGTGAGGACGTGGGACACCAGAGCCGGATCCGACAGAAGCGCAAGCAGGAGATCATCCACCGCAAGGTGCTCTTCGGCGGCGTCGAGACCGCGATGGAGGTCCACGCCCGGCTCGGGTGGCGCGGCCGGTGCCATTGCGGCGGCGCGCCCGTCGTTCAGATCCGGACCTTCATGCTGCTCGAGGACGCGATCAAGGCGTCGCCCGAGTACGTCGGCATGATCATGATGACGAACCCCGACGGCTCGATGCAGGTCCCCGTCCAGAAGACCAAGTTCGGCGACATGATCCGCGTCGCGTCGGTCCTCGCCTGCCGGCATCACCAGAAGGAGCTCGAGATCGCCGCGGCCCGCGGCCCGAGCAACGCGCTCGTCGAGATCGACCGCGGCCCCGGCGCCGAGCGGCCCGTCGTCGCGGTCGGCGACCTCCGCCACATCTCCGAGAGCGTCTCGGGCGCGCGGTCGGAGTAGCCCGTGGCCGGCATCCGTCCATCCGCCCTGGCCGTCTTCGTCGAGGCCGGCGGCGGCCCGCCCGTCTCGCCCGTCGAGATGCCCTCGCCGAGCGACGTCCTCTACGAGCGCGGCCGCGGCCCCGAGGGCAAGCGCTGCGGCAACTGCGCGCTCTACGCCGAGGCGAGCGAGCGGTGCCTGCTGTTCGGCCAGGCGACCGAGGTCGGCGCCGAGATGGTCTGCGGCCACCACGCGAGCGGACCGCCGCAGCTCTACTCGTCGACGCTCGGCGGTCGGCAGTACGCCGACCCGACGCTCGCCGGGCTCGTCCGCGCGCCCGACGGCGGCGCCGCGTGCCGCAACTGCCGGCACTACTCGGGCGTCGAGGGCGAGTGGAGCGGCTGCTGCGCGGCCGTCTACGTCGACGGCCGGCCCGCCGCGGTCGAGGCGCTCGGCCGCTGCGCGCGCTGGCGATACGCGGAGGCGCGGTGAGAGGCCTCCCGACCCCGCACCTCGTCGCGTTCCTCCTCGTCCTCGTCGGGACGTTGTTCGCCTACGAGCTCGACGGGATGTCCGAGGGGACGTTCGTGGCGATCGGCCGGTTCGTGTGGGCGCTGACGGTCGGGCTCACGGTCGCCGAGATCGTCCACATGCGCCGGCGGTGACCCGATGTCGTTCCAGGAGGCGGCGCTCGAACACGCACGACGGCTCGCCCGGCTTATCGACCGCGGCGGCGCCCTCCGCCTCCGCCGTCTCTACGAGGCGGCGCAGGCCGAGCTCGAACGGAAGATCGGCCATGCGGTCGGCCGCGGCTCCGCACCCTTCACCGCGCACCAGCATCGCGTCCTCCTCGGCCAGGTCCGCCACGGCCAGATGGTCATCGCCCAGCGGCTCGGCGACGCGAGCGCGGCCGCGACCGTCGAGACCCAGCGCGACGCGCTCGACGCGGCCATCAGGAACATCCGGCGCGGCGAGCGCGAGTTCGGGTCCGGCGCGACCGTTACGCTCCCGATCGAGGAGGCCGCGCGGTTCCAGGGCGTCCTCGACCGCCGCAAGACCTCGCTCCTCAAGCAGAACCGGACCTCGATGGCCCGCTACGGCGCCGGGCTCGTCAAGCGGATCGAGGGCGAGCTCGCCGTCTCGCTCGCGACCGGCGAGACGACGCACGAGGCGACGACGCGCGTCGCGCGGACCGCCGACGTCGAGTTCTGGCGCGCCGAACGGATCGTCCGGACCGAGCAGGCCTGGGCCTACAACGCCACCCAGCGCGACGCCATCACGCAGAGCGCGAAGGACCTCGACGAAGAGCTGTACATGCGGTGGACCGAGCTCGTCGACGACTACTCGCACGCGAAGCTCGACGACCGCGTCGGCGACGACTCGGTCGCGATGCACGGCCAGGTCGCTCGGCCCGGCGAGGCGTTCCGGATGCCGTCCGGCGCGAAGGGCGTCGCCGGCTCGCTCCGCGACGGCGAGTGGGAGCACCCGCCGAACCGGCCGCACGACCGCGCGACGCTGATGCCGTGGAGCCCGGCCTGGGACGAGGCGCCGCCGAGCTGGCAGGTCGTCGGCGGCGCGAAGGTCCCCGTCCGCCGGCAGCGGCGACGCGCGTGACGTCGCACGCCCGGACGTGGTACCTGTAACGCATGGTCGCTCCCAACAAGCTCAAGGCGTTCGCGGACGCGGATCCCGGCATGGCCGCCCTCAACGATCCGTCCGTCGACATGGCGGACTACGACGACCCCGACGACGACGAGGACGGCGCGGCGCCCGCCGAGGACCCGAAGACACGCGGGCTCGGGCTCATCGGCCAGTGGAAGGACCTTGGCCAGTCGCTCACCGCCGAGGCCGGCGAGATCATCGACAGCGCCCACGACATCGGCGGCGACCTCCTCCTCGCGAAGGTCCCCGAGGACGCGACCGAGGCCGTCGAGGAGGACTTCGAGGGCCTCCCCGACGAGCTGAAGGTCTGCCTCGCGAAGTACGTCGCCGACCTCCCGCCCGACGACGTGACCGCGGTCGCGACCGCGCTGATCGACGGGCACGACGGCGAGACCGAGGACGCCGACGTCTCGCTCGTCTCGAAGTACCTCACCGCGATGGCGTCGCTCGCGAAGGAGGAGGTCGACCCGGCCGACCTCGAAGACGAAGACGAGGACGACGAAGAGGAAGAGGACGAGGACGACGAGGACGATGACGATGCCGGCGACGGCGACGGCGACGGCGGCGAGAGCTAGCCATCGGTTCGTTGACACCCCGGCGGCGCGGTGGCAGCCTCATGCTGATGTCGCGCTTCCAGCGGTACCACGCGTTGCCGGGCATCTCCGTCCGGGACCCGGACTTCCACGACCCGGCGCGGTTCACGGACCGCGCGCGGTTCGCGGCTCCGGTCAGCACCGCCGACGAGCCGGACACCGTCCCGGACGAGCCGACCGTCGGGACGGTCTTCGACCGCGGCGAGCGCCCGACGAACGACGACTTCACGCAGGTTCCCGACCCGTCCCCATTCCGGCTCGGAGGCTAGGCCATGCCGAATCCGTCCCCAGGCAACCTTCGCAGCCCGCGCAAGCGGGCCCTCGAGCTCGGCACGGACCCGTCGGGGTTCGAGGACCCGGCCGCGGAGTACGACCCGACGCCGGGCGGCGCGTACGAGTCGAGCGTCGACACGACCCCCGACCCCGGCCCGCCGGGCTCGAACACCTCCTCCCCCTTCAAGCTCGGCCAGTAGAAAGGACCACGACCATGCCGTCCGTTGTCACCCCGAACAACCAGCCCGGCCTCGGCCAGGGCTACAACCAGCCCGTCGAGAAGTACGACTCGGAGCACGGGAAGTACGACCACAACGTCCCGGCGGACCCGCCGAACCTTCCGAACGCGAACCCGGCCGGCCCCGACCCGAGCCCGTTCCGCGTCGGCGGACAGTAGACCGTAGGCGCGCGCGGTGCCGACGGACGAGTTCGAGCTCAACGCCCGGTGGCACTCGCGGCCACAGGACGGCGGGCTGCTGATCTCCGGCGCCGCCGAGCTGGGCGCCAAGATCGTCGAGTTCGTCACCCTCGACCAGAAGACGCTTGCCCCCTACCAGCTCACGGCGGACACACCGCAGCAGGTCGCCTACGCCGGCGTCGTCAACGGCAACGTCGTCATCGTCAACGCCGACCAGCCGATGACCGTACAGATCACGAGCGCGTCGGGCGTCCTCCAGTCCATCCCGATCGACGACCAGCTCATCATCATCTCGCGGACCGTCCCGATCACCGCGATCCAGCTCGTCCGGACGCCGGGCACGCTGACCAACGTCGCCGTGTTCGTCGGGGAGATGGCGTGAAGCGCCTGGACAGCGCCGCGCGCTGCGCAGTACAACCGAGCCCAGGAGCACCATGACCACCACCGTCGTCCCGACCCTCCAGCAGCAGCTCAACAACGCGCTCCCCGACGAGCTTCCGGACATCCTCCGGCTGATGCAGTTCGGGAACATGGTGACGCCGCTCAAGCGCGTCTTCACCGGGCTGACCTCGTCGGCGACGCAGGTCCTCACCCAGATCGACGCGACCGGCGAGACCGTCGGCGCGTCGAACCCGAACCGCCTCGCGGCGCTCGCGGTCACCGCGCTCCGCACCGTCACCGGCGGCACGCCGGGCGCGCGCATCGTCACCGACGCGGGCGGCACCGCCGGCGCGCCGGGCGCGAACGGTCCCGGCATCGCGCTCATCTCGGACGACGGGACGACCCTGACCTTCGAGGCGGCGGTCACCGCGTTCACGATCGAGTATATCCCGCGCGCCGCCGTCTCGATGACCGCCGCGGTCTCGTCGCTCACCGGCGGCATCGGCGCCGGCATCGGCACCGCGCCGTAGCCCTTCGCGTCGCGCAAGTACTCCTCGACGCGACGCCGCCCTCCGTCCACAGGTCCATCCACAACCCGAGCCACAACCACAAACCCAGGCAGGCGCCGACCAAACACGCCTACGACGGCGGTCAACAGTCGGTGAACCCAGGAGACGCGCATGCCCGAGCCAGAGACGACCCCGAAGCCACCCGAGGCCACACCTCCGCCTCCGCCCACGCCGCCGGCAGCACCGCCGGACAACGCGGGAGGATCCGGGGACGGCGGAAAGACGGTCCAGCTCCAGCACGCGGACTTCAAGCGCATCAAGGACGAGGCCGAGAGCAAGGGGCGCCAACGTGCGCTCGCCGAGCTCGAGACCATCGCGCAGGCCGCCGGATTCGAGTCCGCCGCGGCCGCGTTCCAGGCGATGTCCGACTTGAAGAAGCAGCAGGCAGCCCGACCGATCAACCCGCAGCCCCCGGAGAACGTCATGGCCACCCCGAAGCCCCCGAAGCCCAACAAGCCCGTCACCGTCGACAAGGCGGCGCAGGAGGCGGCCCGTCGCGCGTCCCTCGCCGACGAGGAGCGGCAGCGGTGGAAGAGCGACCGCAAGGCGCGGCGCCGTCTCGAGCGCGACGTCGAGGCGAAGGACGCGGAGATCCAGCTCCGCGGCCAGATCTACGGCTTCGGCGTCACCGGCAGGAACGTCGACTACGTCCTCCACCAGCTCCGGCTCGACATGCGCGGCAAGTCGGTCGAGGAGCTCGCCAAGTACGATCCGAAGGCGTTCGTCGAGACGCTCCGCAAGGACCAGCCCTACCTCTTCGGCGAGACCGTCCAGCCCGCGACGACCGGGACGAACGGGACGACGCCGGAGACGGGCACGCCGGCGACGCCGCCGGCGGGACAGCCGACCGTCGACGCGGCGGCACAGATGCAGTTCGACGCTCGCTCCGCGAAGCCCGAGGCGGTCAGCGAGTTCATGAAGAAGCTCGGGCTGGACCCGACCAGGATGACCTAGCCCTGGCACTGCGCATGTGCGAACATGCGCAGCAACAGGCGGTCCGTGAGGCCGCCAATCGAGGAAACCGATGGCGCCTCCGTTTTCAACAATCGTCCAGGACCCCACGATCCGAGCCCTCGTCCAGACGGGTCTGCTCGAGCGCGCGTTCCACGACGCACTCTTCCCCCGCCTGCTCTTCCGCGGCGAGGCGAAGCCGGTGCTCTGGCCGAACCACGTCGGCGACTCGATGGCCTTCACGGGCGTCGGCCTGATCGCCCCGAAGGGCGCGCCGATCGTCCCCGGCCAGGACCCGATCCCGTCGAACTACCAGTCGGAGCAGTGGACCGCGCAGCTCCAGCAGTACGCGGACAGCATCGACACGAACATGCCGTCCGCGATCACGGCGATCGCGAACCTGTTCCTCCGCAACGCGATGCAGCTCGGCCTCGCGGCCGGCCAGTCGCTCAACCGGATCGTCCGCGACCGCCTCTACAACGCGGCGAGCGCGGGCAACACGGTCTCGACCTCCTCGACGTCGAGTTCGACCGCGCTCCCGGTCGCGCGCCTCGCGGGCTTCACGACCGCGCGCCGCCCGGACCTCACGACCGGCTCTCCGGTCCAGTACCAGCCGGTCAGCGTCAACAACCCGCTGAACATCACGATCAACGGCGTCGGCTCGAACACGGTCGTCGGCTTTACGCCGAACACGGTCGGCGACGAGCAGGGCCCGGGCACGCTCACGCTCGGCGCGGCGGCGACGGTCCCGGCGGCGCGGACCGCGGTCCTCTCGACGGACAAGACGTTCGTCGTCTACGTCGGCGGCGGCATCCAGACCGACTCGATCAACTCGACGTGCCTGCTGACGCTCGCGGCGATCCGCTCGGCGGTCGCGCAGTTCTGGCAGGAGAACGTGCCGGAGCACCCGGACGGCCTGTTCCACATGCACGTGGATCCGATTGCCCAGGGCCAGGTCTTCTCGGACCCGGAGTTCCAGCGCCTCCTGACCTCGCTGCCCGACTACTTCATGTACAGCAACTTCGCGCTCGGGAAGATCCTCAACACGGCGGTCTTCCGCAACTCGGAGTGCCCGCTGCCGGAGACCGTCTACCCGTACGACGGGCAGACGTACTCGACGAACGACCAGTTCGGCGCCGAGCTCTACTCGAACGGCAACCCGTCGACGGGCGACCGCCTCCACCGCTCGATCCTGACCGGCCAGGGCGGCATCATGGAGTACTACCAGGACCTCTCCGGACTGGTGACCGAGGCGGGCGTGACCGGCAAGGTCGGCGCGTTCTCGATCGACAACAACGGGATCACGGTCAACACCGACCGCATCCAGCTCATCATCCGCGCGCCGCTCAACCGGCTCCAGGACACGGTGAGCTGCAGCTACAAGTTCATCGGCGACTGGCCGTTCCGCACCGACGTCCTGACCGGCGGCCCGCAGCGCATCAAGCGCGTCTGCCAGATCGTCTCGGGCGAGTAGCGCCCGCGTCCGTCGACGGTCGCGCCGAAGAGTCCTCCCGGCCATCGCCGGCGCGCCGTTGCATTCGAAGGGCCCGGGGACCTCGTTACCCCTCGGGCCCTTCGTCTTTGCTGCGTCCGGCCGGCGGATGGTACCCTCGCGCCATGGCACCGAAGACGAAGCTGGACCCGCTCGAGGCCGCGAAGCTCACGCCCGAGCGCTCGGCGACCGCGGACGACCTCCTCGACCGGAAGGACTGGACCGCGCCGCCGGCGGACGCGACGCCGACGTCGCCCGCGACGCAGGCGCCTCCTGCGGCCGCGCCGCCGGCGAACACGGAGCCGGCGCCCTCCGCGCCGCGCCAGGTCTACCGCGTCCGCCGGGCCGAACAGCGCAACGTCGGCGGCGGCCAGGTCCACCTCTTCAAGGTCGGCCAGCTCCTCGACCCGGTCCACTACGGCGGGAAGGACCGGCTCGACCGGCTCCGGCTTGACCTCGAGTGCGTCCTCGTCGAGGGCGAGGGCCGGTTCACGAAGGTCGTCGGGGTCCTCCAGGAGTAGCCGATGCCGCTGGACGACACCGAGCGCGAGCGTGTCCGCTACCACATGGGCTACCTGTCCGTGCAGCCCGCGGCGTCGATCCAGTTCGGTCTCCCGGCCCCGATCCAGACCCTCTTCCTCGTCGAGCTCGCGATGACGAACCTGCTGGAGGACGGCGTCGACCGCGTCCGCCAGCTCCTCCAGACCCTCGACATGATCGAGGCCCGGATGCGCGACGGCGTGAAGTTCCTCGTCGCCGAG
>Ga0181537_10000319_pt1 | contig 44964 bp, 39 predicted proteins | sample PEATcosm2014_Bin_39_FD_119765 | JGI IMG/M metagenome (GOLD analysis project Ga0181537, IMG submission 119765) | Peatland microbial communities from MTU Mesocosm Facility, Houghton, MI, USA - PEATcosm2014_Bin23_10_metaG | ecosystem: Environmental > Terrestrial > Soil > Wetlands > Peat | place...
GCGCGCGGCCGGCGTCGGCTGCGCGGATGTAGAAGTGCGGATGCTGCCGGTCATCGCGCGCCATGAATGTGCCGCCGGCCTCGAGCCGGCCGTGGACGTATAGGACCGGGATGCGGCGTCCGTTGGGCGCTGCGACCACGCGATAGCTCGCCTGAAGAATGAATCCGCGCGCGGTCATGCCGGCATTGTGCATCAAGGCCCGGGCAGCGGCGAGCGCGCCGATGATGGCGATCAGTTCTAGAGAGTCGTTGCGTCGCTCTGTTCGGTAGCGCACGCGTGGGCCGCGCGCCGCCGACGCAGCCTTCAGTCCCGGGACATGCTCCCGGTATTGGGATCGCGGGTGAGCTCGAGGTTCTGGCAATTCAATTGAACGCGCTCGCTGCCCCCGAAATCGTTGACCTCCAGGCGATACGCGACCCGCATCCGCGCGCCGCACTTGAGATCGGGAGTCTCGGCGGGCCCGCCAATGTAGCCGAATGCGATGGCCTCGACCTTATCGGCCGCCGCCGCGGGCGGCACGGCACCTTCGACGCCCACGACCCGGAGCTGCATCTTGAGATGCCTGCCGCCGACGATCCGCGCGTCGGCAATTTCGAAATCTCCGTCGAAGATCGGTTCGGGAAACCCCTGTCCCCAAGGACCGGCGCCGCGCAACATGCGAGCGGTGTCGATGGATAGCTCGTGCGCGGCGAGCGCGCCGTCCGAGTGAATCACGCCCTGCAGCGATTCGGTGCCGGCGCGCGCCGCGATCTCCGCGGCGAAGGCGGCCCTGAACCTCGCCAGGTTCGTCTCGGGGAGGCTCATTCCGGCGGCCATGGCGTGGCCGCCGAATTTGTCGATGAGACCGGGATACGTTGCCGCGATGGTGTCGAGCGCATCGCGGATATTGATGCCTGAGACCGAACGCGCCGAGCCGCGCAGCGAGCCATCCTCGGCGCGCGCGAAGGCAATCACGGGCCGATACAAACGGTCCTTCATCCTGCCGGCGACCAGGCCCACCACGCCTTGATGCCAGCTCTCGTCGAACAGGCACAGCCCCGGGGCTTCGCCGCCATCCTCGCCGAAGCGCGCATCGGCGGCGATGCTCTGTGCCTCGGCCTGCATGCGTCGTTCGATCTCGCGTCTATCCTCGTTGAGCTTGGCGAGCAGGGCAGCCAGACGCGCTGCCTCGGTTGGCTCGTCGGCAAGCAGGCAGGCGATGCCCACGCTCATGTCGGTGAGCCGCCCCGCGGCGTTCAGTCGCGGCGCCACGGCAAAACCCAGATCGGCCGCGCTGAGGTACTCGAGGCGCCGGCCTGCCGAGTCGAGCAGCGCGCGCATGCCCGGCACGCAGCGTCCGGCGCGAATGCGGCGCAACCCCTGCGCGACCAGGATCCGGTTGTTGCGATCCAGCGGAACCACGTCTGCGACGGTGCCGAGCGCCACCAGGTCGAGCAGCTCCGCGGCTCGAAAATCTTCGTGGACCAGAGTCCTGGCGAGGGCCGCGACCACATAGAACGCAACGCCCACGCCGGCAAGGGCGGAGCTCGCGAATCGGCCGTGCACGAGGTTCGGATTGACGATGACCTCGGCACGCGGCAGCACCGCGCCCGGCAGATGGTGATCCGTCACGAGCACCGGTATCCCCAGCTCGCGTGCCGCCTCTACCCCGGCGACGCTGGAGACCCCGTTGTCGACGGTCACGATCAGCGAGGGCCCGCGCGTGGCGGCCAGCGCCACGATTTCGGGCGTGAGTCCATAGCCGAAACGGAATCGATTGGGCACCAGGAAGTCGACGTGCGCAAAGTGCATGGCGCGCAAGCTGCGCACCACCAGGGCGGTACTGGTTGCGCCGTCGGCATCGAAATCGCCGATCACCATCACCCGGCCCGCGGCGCGGTGGTGCCTCAGCAGCTCGGCCGCCCCATCGACCCCCTCGAGCGAACCGACCGGCAGCAGACGATCCAGGGACAAATCCAGATCCGCGCCGCTCATGAGCCCGCGAGCCGCATATACCCGCCGCAGAACGGGATGCAAATCCGCCATGAAGTCGCAGTCCAATGAGAGCGGGCGCCGCCGGATCTCGAGCGCGGTCACGCGAAAGACTCCCACCAGGGCCGCCGCCGTCGCCACAGCCGCCAATTGACGCGTGCGCTGACACTGAAGCATCGGCTGCCCGCCGACAACTGGAGGCGCGCGACCCGGCCGCGGGTCAAATCCGCGAGCGAGCGCTCGAGCCAGATCTGCCCCGTGCCGCCCCACTCCTCCGTTCCCGGTTCCGCGCCGATCACCGCCACGCCCGAGCAGCTGCGCGCGCGCGCGTCCACGTCGGGCCGCGCGGCGAACGACCGGAACAATGGGTCATCGCCGCGAGTCCAGCCCTCGATCGGCGGCAAAGTCTCGAGGGCGGGTCCGCCTCCCCACAGCCACAATCCGTTGACCGCGGGCGCTCCAGCCCCGTTTCGAGCTCGATTCACTTCATGATCGAACAACCACATCTCGATTTCACTCATGAGCTGGCGCAGGCGCGGCGCGGCGGTGCCGGTGGGTAGATGGCTTTCGATGGATCCGTCACGCACATCCTCAGGATCGCGGGTGGTTGCGTCAAGAGCGCGGTCAGCGAGGCAGAACATGCCGGCGCTGCGTCCGGCGATCAGGCGCACACCGGCATCGTTCCACACTCGATTGAAATCGACGGTCAGGGCGTCGGCCTCAGGCTGAGGCAGGCGAAGGATGCCGTCGGCGGGCAATCGCACGCTGCTCATCCCGGCGACATAGTGAACCGGCGTTGCGATGAACACGGCAGCCGCGTCCACCGGGCCGCGTTCGGCGAACAAGGCCGCGGCGCCCACCCCCGGCATGGCCGCTCCCTGCGGCGCGATGAGCCGGAACGCGTCGGCACGCCAATCGGCAATCACGACGGGCGCATCGGCGCGCGCCAGCAGTCGCTCCAGCAATGAAGAACGATTCGGGTTGACCGCGCCGCGACGGCTGAAACGAAAGTAATGAGTGGACACAAACGCTCCGGCGCCAATTTCAGTATCTTACGCACATGCGCTTCACCCAAGACTCCAGTTCCGCGGCTCGCCTCATCCGCGCGTACGCGGACGGCGAGCTGCGCATCAACGAGGACACGTATCGCGAATCGGTGATCGTCAGCGCCTCCACGGTGCTTCGCGTGCCGGAAATCCGCCATGTGAATGATCTCGCCGAGTTCGATCCGTCGCGGATCTTCGCGCAGAGCCCCGACCTCGTGCTGTTGGGAACCGGGCGGCGCCAGATCTTTCCGGCCGCGTCCTTCCGCGCTCAGTTCCTGGGCGCCGGGGTCGGTATCGAGGTCATGGATACGGGAGCCGCGTGCCGCACGTTCAATGTGCTGGTCGCGGAGCAGCGCAGCGTGGTCGCTTTGCTGATGGTATGAAAGAAAATGGCAGGGCGCTTACGGACATACAGTCAATTTGGTGTCGAGAATTATTTTTCTTCTTCTTGATCTTGTTACTCTTTTTATCCCTTTGATCCTGTGTATCTGCAGCGCCCCGCAAATGGACTTTCCGATCGACACGCAGTTAAACATAGCAAATGAACGCTCGCAAGCGGTCCGGCAATCAGGCCTACAGGCACATATCGTTCACTATCAATAGCTTATCAAGCTATTACATAATTCACTTCGCTTTTGGAAGAAAGGGCAGCGGGTCGACGGGTCTGCCGTTCTGGCGTATTTCGAAGTACAGCACCGCGGACTGGCCTGCGCCCTCCCCCATGTGCGCGATCGCTTGACCCATGGCAACCTCCTGGCCCTCGTGCACGAGCATCTCGCGATTGTGTGCGTAGGCCGACAGCACGGTGTCAGCGTGTTTGATGATGATGAGATTGCCGTAGCCGCGCAGACCGCTGCCGGCGTAGACCACACGGCCGGCGCCCGCGGCCCGCACGTCCTGTCCCAGTCGCCCCGACAAGAGAATGCCGCCACTCGGCACGGGACGAGGCGGGCCGATCCGGTCCGTCGGCCACATCCATCTCAAGGCTCCAATCGCCTCGCTCGCACCCGGACGCGCAGCGGCGGCGGGCGGCTCCGGCGGCGGCGCGGCCGGCAGTGGAGCAGGTCGCGGCGCGGCGCGGGGCGCCGCATGCTGCGTTGATGCCGCCGCCACGGGATGCAGCGCCAGCACCTGGCCCACCGAGATGCGAAAATCCGTCCCCAGGTTGTTCCATCGCGCGACATCGCGATAGTCGAGACCGTGGCGCCAGGCGATGCTGTAAAGGGTATCCCCGGGGCGGACCACATAATGCTGCGGGCTCTCGACGGCCGTGCCGGCACATGCGCCCAGCAGCAGGCAGCACAAGGCGAAAAAATACCTCACTCGCTGCGCAGCGCCTTTTCGCGCCGGGCGGCGTTGCGCCTCCTCGCCGTAGTGCCCGCGGACTCCTCGGCGCGCCTTGCCCCGCACGAAAATTCGCGGGCGGATCGAGCAAGGTATTTAAGGGACAGGACACAGCTCCTAACGCTGTAATCCTGACAGCAGGGGCACGAAGCTCACGGCGCCGAGCGCCTGACGCTCGATCCGCGTCTCGCCCCTGGTGTAACGATACAGTTCCTGGCGCCCTTCCGGCCCGACCGGCGCGATCAGCCGGCCGCCGACGCGCAGCTGCTCGAACAGCGCGGGCGGCACGGCATGCGGAGCAGCCGTCAGCAGGATTCCATCATACGGCGCGCGCGCCGACCAACCGACGCTGCCATCATCATGGCGGAAATTGACGTTGCGAATCTTCAGCTCGCGCAGCGTCCTTCGCGCACGCCCCAGCAGACTTGCGATTCGCTCGATGGTGTAGATCTTCTCCACCAGCGGCGACAGCACCGCCGTCTGATACCCGCAGCCGGTACCGATCTCCAGCACGGTGCCGGCCGCTCCGCCCGCCAGCAGTTCCTCGGTCATTCGCGCCACCACGTACGGTTGGGAGATCGTTTGGCCGAATCCGATGGGCAGCGCGGTATCTTCGTAGGCACGGCTGGCCAGTGCCTCGTCCATGAATAGATGCCGGGGAACGTTGCGGATCCGATCGAGCACGCGCCGGTCGGAGATTCCCTGATCGAGCAGACGCTGCACGAGGCGCTCCCGGGTGCGCGCCGAGGTCATGCCGATACCGCTGAGCCGCGGACCTTCCATGAAGCTACTCAAGCTGCAGCCACTTCTGCAGTTCGGGCAGAGCGGCGTGACGGGTCAGGTCGATTTGCAGGGGGGTGATGGAGGCAAAGCCTTCCGCCACGGCATGAAAATCCGTGCCCGGTCCGGCATCCTGACCGTCTCCCGCATTACCCACCCAATAGACATTGCGGCCCCGCGGATCTTTCGCCCGGACGATCGACTTGCTGCGGTGGCGGCTGCCCAGTCGCGTCACCCGGATTCCGCGCAACTGACCATCGGGCAGATCCGGCACGTTCACGTTCAAAATGATCGGCCCCACCTCCGGCCCCTGCAATCGGTCCTGTGTCATTCGACGCACGAGTTGCGCGGCCACTTGCGCGGCGGCGGCAAAATTGCGCGGGCTTCCCGGCTCGACGCACAGCGAAACCGCGACGGACGGAAGACCCAGAAATCGGCCCTCGATGGCGGCCGCGACCGTGCCGGAATACAAGGTGTCGTCGCCGAGATTGGCGCCGTCATTCACGCCGGACACCACGATGTCGTGCTCGAAGTCGAAGAAGCCGGAGATCGCCAGATGGACGCAGTCGGTGGGCGTGCCGTTGACGTAGTAGGCATCGGTGTCGTAGCGCGCGGCGCGCACCGGCACCTCGAGGGTGAGAGAGTTGCTCGCTCCGCTGCGATTGCGGTCCGGAGCCACGACGGTCACGGCGCCCAATGGGCCGATCGCCGTCCGGAGCGCGGTCAGACCCTCGGCCCGGTAGCCATCGTCATTCGAAAGAAGGATTTTCACTGGATTTAACAGCCTGCCCTAGCTGGCGGGTGCCGCCGTGCGGACTATACTGTAACGCTGGAAACCCCGATAGACGACTTGGGTCCGCAATTCCATGGCAAAGCAACGTTCAACCGATCGCGGCGCCGCCGCCGATATCGCCGCCGACACCCACGCGTTTCGCGCGGCGGTGCGAAACGTCACGCCGCTGGCTCAAACGCCGGCGGTGGCGGGACTCGCGAAACCCAAACCGCGCGCGCGTCTGCGCAAGGCTGCGCCGCAGGATTTCGACGCGGCAATGCCGCTGATGGGCGGCCTGACGGCGGAGCCGGTCGATTCTGCGATCGCCGTGACGGGCGACGAGGCGCTTTCCTTTCGGCGCGCCGGCGTGCGCCTGCAGGTCATGCGCCGGCTGCGCCGCGGTCTATACCCCATCGATGATGAATTGGATCTTCACGGGCTGAGTCAGACGGCGGCGCGCAGCCATCTCGCCGAATTCATCGCGCGCAGCCGCGATGGCGGCTGCCGCTGCGTGAGAGTCATCCACGGCAAGGGCTATCGCTCCGGCGCCCGAGGCCCGGTGCTGAAGACGGCCGTGAACCACTGGCTGCGCCGGCATCTGGACGTCATCGCCTTCGTGTCCGCGCGCGCGATTGACGGCGGCGCCGGAGCCATGTACGTATTGCTTCGGGCGTAGCGCGAGAAAAGCGATGAATCCGATCAAGGCATGTCCCTGGATACTGACGGCCGCACTCGGCGCCTCCTCTCTGGCCGCCGATCCGTTCGAGCTGTTCAGCGCGAGCGAGGCGCAGGCCTGGAACAGCACCCAGCCGAAGGAACTGAAGGATTTCAAGACGCGTGATCTGGGCGAGGAGGACTCCGCGCCGAGCTGCCGCTCGACGCCCAACAATGACGCCGACAATCCGCAAATCCGCATTCTCGCACCGCCGCTGGGAAAAACCTTGACGGTGCCGCTCGATATCGACGTTCAATTCGTGCCCACCGCCAGCGCGCCCATTCAACCGGAGTCGTTTCGCGTGTGCTACGTGGGGCTGATCACCGTCGATCTGACGAAACGGATCACCGACCGGGTGACGGTGTCGGACAAGGGATTGCACGTCGCCGGCGCGCAGCTACCTCACGGCCGCCACCACCTGGTGCTTCTCGTCGCGGATCAGCGGGGCCGGCTTGGCCGGCGTGAGGCCGTGTTCGATATCGACTGATCAATCGTCCGCGTCGAGTTCCGGCACAGCGTCGAATTCGCAGATCTCGCGCAGCACCGCGGTCGCGAACTGCCCGCGGCCGAGCGAGAAGTTCAAGATGAGTGTATTGGCCTCGCGCTGGGCGGACAGATCGCGAACCGCGCACCGCAGCGCGCGCCTTTCCTGCCGCAGCCCTTCCGCGGCCAGCATGTCGGCGACCGCCGAGAACTCCCGCGCCGCGTCGAGTTCATGCCGCAATGCCTGTCCCTGGCTCGCGGGAGCACCGCGGCCCCACAGAGGTCCGGAGGGATGGATGTCGAACTCGCCGAGACGGCGCTGCAATTCATCGTCGACGGCCGCGACGATGAAGTGGCTGGCGCTGCCGTCGAGGCTCGCGAGATCGCCCGGCGCGAGCTGCGACCAATCCCCCGCCTCGACGCGCCGCGCGAGCACGGCGTTGAACAGCAGCGCGCGCGCGGCCGACAGCGCGAAGCTGCGCTCTGCGCGGCCGCGGGGCGCAACTCCGGTCTGCACCCACGCAGCAACCCGATCAAGGTTGTAGGCGCCGCGCCCGAAGCGCTGCGGCCCGAAATAGTTGGGCACCCCATGCAAACGCAATGCCTCCAGCTTCGACTCCAATTGCTCGCGCGACCACAGTACGTTGCGCAAGCGGATTTGAAACCGGTTGCCGGCCAGTGCGCCGATCTTGAGCTTGCGTAGATTGGCGTGCGCTTCGAGCACCCTGAATTCGGCGGTGCGCACTTCGGTCCAGGATTGCGCCGACATGCCGCGGTCCGGCACGCTGAACCACTGCACGGCGACGGCGTGCCGATCCTTGAGGCCGGCGTAGCCCACGTCGCTGGACGGGACTTGGGCCACGCGGGCGATTTCCGCGGCCACCCAGCGGGTATTCGCCGTCCGCTTCTCCACGCGCAGCAGCCAGTGCGGCCCGCTTCCGGACGGCTCGAACGACAGCCGCTCCTCGATGTGGAAATCCTCGGGAGCGGCTTTGATCTGGGCCTGGGGCAAGGGCGCGCCGTGCGCCCTCGGCGGATGCAGCGCTGCCCTCGCCCACGTATTCACGGACCCAGCAGCACGGAGGCGAGGGCGGCCAGACCTTCGCCCCGCCCGATGAACCCCAGGCGCTCCGTGGTGGTCGCCTTGATGTTGATGTGCCTCGCCGGGACGCCGAGGTCGGCGGATAGGTTTGCCGCCATCGCGGCGCCGTGCGCCGCGACGCGCGGCGCTTCGGCAAGCACGGTGACATCCGCATTGATCAGCTTGAGGCCGGCGGCGCGCATGCGCGCCGCCACCTCGCGCAGGAACAGGCGGCTGTCCGCGCCGCGATACCGCGGGTCGCTGTCGGGAAAATGCCGCCCGATGTCGCCGTCGCCCATGGCTCCGAGCAGCGCATCGCATAATGCGTGAATGACCACATCGCCGTCCGAGTGCGCCACCACGCCCTGGGTGTGCGCCACCCGCACACCGCCCAGAATGACGTGGTCGCCCGCGCCGAAGGCGTGCACGTCGAAACCCTGGCCGACTCGCATCGCCGTTTCCTCCCGAATGTTCAATATATGCGACGCCGCCGTAAGATCGGCCGTGCGCGTGATCTTGACGTTGAAGGGCGAGCCCTGCACCAAGACCGGCTGCAGACCCATTCGTTCGACGGCTTGCGCCTCGTCGGTCACCAGGATGCCCGCGAGGGCCGCTTCCCGCAGCGCATGGCGCAATGGCGCAAAGGCAAACACTTGAGGCGTCAGGGCCCGCCACAATCCCTGCCGATCGACGGTGGACACGTGCCCCCCCAGCTCACGCTTCACCGTGTCGACGATGGGCGCCGCGAGGACGGCGCCGCCGGCACCGGCGTCCACCGCGTCGAGCAAGGCGCCGAGATCGCCGGCGCTCAAACACGGGCGCGCCGCGTCGTGCACCAGCACCCAATCATCGGCGGCGGCTTGCGCGGCCAGCGCGTCCAGCCCATTCGACACCGAAGCCTGGCGGCTCTCGCCGCCCGCGGTGGTTTGCAGCTTGGAAGTGCCGAGTCTCGCCGCGATGCGCGGCCAGTGGGCATCGCCTTCCGCGAGCGCGACCATCACAGAGTGCACCCGCGGCTCGGCCAGGAGCGCGCGCAGCGACCATTCCAGAACGGTAGCGCCGCACAGCGGCGCATACTGCTTGGGGAGCGGCGACTCCGCCGATGCGGCAAAGCGTGCGCCGCGGCCCGCCGCGGGAACGATCGCCCAGACGCGCCGCGTCGCGGGGACGGAATTCATTCCGCGCGAGCGGTGACGGCGGTGGCGGGTGCGGCCGGGGCTGGGGTCGCCGCCGTCACGACTTGGTAGAAAGTTTCGCTGTTGCCGACCATGCCGAGTTCGCTGCGGGCGCGCTCCTCGAGTGCGGTCAATCCGACCTTGAGGTCAGTCACTTCGGCCAGCAATTGGCGGTTGCGCTCGCCCTGCTCGCGGTTGGCCGAGGCCTGCGCGTCCACGGCGGCCTGCAGGCGCGATACCTCGCGCACTCCCTGATCCGAAAGCCATAGCCGGTATTGCAGCAAAATAAGCGCAACGGCCAGGATCGCAGCCAAAATCCTCATGGGGACAGGAGCTTAGCACGAACTCTTAAGAAATTGGTACCGATAATGCGCGCGAGCCTGCATAGCCCGCTTCCGCCCCAAGCTCGGCTTCGATGCGCAGCAGCTGATTGTACTTGGCGATGCGGTCCGAGCGCGACATGGAACCGGTCTTGATTTGAGTCGCCGTGGTCGCCGCGGCGATATCGGCGATGGTCGAATCCTCGGTTTCACCCGAGCGGTGCGACACCACCGCCGCATACTTGGCACGGTGGGCCATGTCGATGGCGGCCAGGGTTTCGGTCAATGTGCCGATCTGATTCGGCTTGATGAGAATCGCATTGGCGATTTTCTTCGCGATGCCTTCGGCGAAAATCTTGGTATTGGTGACGAACAAATCGTCGCCCACCAATTGCACCTTGGATCCGAGCTTGCGGGTGAGGATGGCCCAGCCATCCCAATCGCCCTCGCTCATGCCGTCCTCGATGGTCACGATCGGATACTTGGATGCAAGCTGCGCCAGGTAATCGGCGAACTCGGATGAACTGAAATGTCTGTGCTCGGATTCGAGCGTGTACACCCCGTTCTTGAAGAACTCCGTGCTCGCCACGTCCAGGCCGAGATAAATATCCTTGCCGGCGCGGTATCCGGCCCGGTCGATCGCCTCCAATATCGTGGTCAGCGCCGCCTCGTTCGACGGCAGATCGGGCGCGAAGCCGCCTTCGTCGCCCACCGCGGTGTTCAGCCCCTCGGCGTGCAGGACTTTCTTCAGCGTGTGGAAGACCTCGGCGCCGTAGCGCACCGCTTCCGAGAAGGACGGCGCACCGATCGGCAGAATCATGAACTCCTGTATGTCGACGCTGTTGTCGGCGTGGGCCCCGCCGTTGATGATGTTCATCATCGGCACGGGCAGGGTGAGATCGCCGGTGCCGCCCAAGTGCCGGTATAGCGGCAGACCGTTGTCGCGCGCGGCGGCGTGCGCGGCCGCCAGGGAGACGGCCAAGATCGCGTTGGCGCCCAGGTTGGATTTGAAATCCGTGCCATCCGCCTCGATCATCCTGCCGTCGAGTCCGCGTTGATCCTGGGCATCGAACCCCAATGCCAAATCGCGCAGCGGCCCATTGATGTTGGCGACCGCCTTGAGCACGCCCTTGCCGCCATAGCGCTTGGCATCGCCATCGCGCAACTCCACCGCCTCGCGCGAGCCGGTGGAAGCGCCGGAAGGAACCGCCGCGCGGCCGACGGCGCCGGAATGCAGCACCACATCCGCTTCGACGGTGGGATTTCCCCGCGAATCGATGATTTGGCGCCCGCGGATATCGACAATACGACTCATCGCAATTCTCCGTGCCGGATGCGCCGGCATTGATGCGGGGTAGCGGACACGCCGCGATTCATGGCATGCAAGGATGTCACGGCAGAGTTTCCTCGAATGGCCGCTTCTTCACCGCTCCGTCCAATTCCTTGAGCGTGGCCAGCAGCGAGGCCATGCGGTCCAAGGGCCACGCGTTCGGGCCGTCCGACAGGGCTTTCGCCGGATCGGGATGTGTTTCCATGAAGATTCCCGCGACCCCGGCGGCGACCGCGGCGCGCGCCAACACCGGCACGAATTCGCGCTGCCCGCCGGACACCTCGCCCTTGCCGCCTGGCAGCTGCACCGAGTGCGTCGCATCGAACACGACGGGACACCCCGTGCCGCGCATGATGGCGAGCGATCGCATGTCCGACACCAGGTTATTGTAGCCGAAGGAGAAGCCGCGTTCGCACACCATGATCTGTCCATTGCCGGTGGAGCGGGCCTTGTCGACCACGTTCTGCATCTCCCAGGGCGACAGGAACTGTCCCTTCTTGATGTTCACGGGCTTGCGCTGAGACGCGACGGCGAGGATGAAATTGGTCTGCCGGCACAGAAACGCCGGCGTCTGCAGCACGTCGACCACGGCGGCCACGTCGCCGAGCGGCGTATCCTCATGGACGTCGGTCAGCACCGGAACGCCGATCTCGGCGCGTACCCGGGACAAGGCCTTGAGGCCGGCGTCGACACCGGGTCCGCGAAAGCTCGCGCGCGAGGATCGATTGGCCTTGTCGAACGAGGCCTTGAAGATGAATGGGATGGCGAGGGCGTCGGTGATCTCCTTCAGGCGTCCGGCGACCTCGAGCACCAGTCCCTCGCTTTCGACGACGCAGGGACCGGCGATCAAGAACAACGGGCGATCGGGTCCGACCTCGAACGAGGCCAACTTCATGCGGTGGCGCGCCCGGGACGCAGCGCGGCGCGGTACTCACGGGCCGCTCGAACGAACCCCGTGAACAGGGGATGGCCGTCGCGCGGTGTCGAGGTGAATTCCGGGTGAAATTGGCTCGCCACGAACCAGGGGTGCGCGGCGAGCTCGATGAACTCCACCAGGCCGTCGGCCGAGAACCCCGAGAAAGTGAGACCGGCCGCGGACAGCTCCTCGAGGTAGTGATTGTTGAATTCGTACCGGTGGCGATGGCGTTCGAATATCGAATCCTTGCCGTAGATCGAGCGCGCCAGGGAGCCGGGTACCAGCTTCGCCTCCTGCGCGCCGAGGCGCATGCTGCCGCCCAGGTCGGATTTCTCGTCGCGCACCTGCTGCCCGCGCTCCAGGTCCTGCCATTCGGTGATCAAGGCGATCACCGGGTGAGTGGTGGCGCGGTCGAACTCCGTGCTGTTCGCCCCCTTCAGCGCCAGCACGTTGCGCGCGTATTCGATGATGGCGAGCTGCATTCCGAGACAGATGCCGAGATACGGAATTGCGTTCTCCCGCGCAAAGCGTATCGCCTGGATCTTGCCTTCGATGCCGCGGTCGCCGAAACCGCCCGGCACCAGGATGGCATCCATGTTTTGCAGCGCCGTGGGTCCAAGGCGCTCGATATCCTGCGATTCGAAATAATGGATGTTGACGCGGGTGCGCGTCTTGATGCCGCCGTGCATCAGCGACTCGTTCAAGGAGATGTACGAGTCGCGGATCTGCACATACTTGCCCACCATGCCGATGTCGACCACGGCCTCCGGGTTCTGCTTGGCGGCGACCACCGCACGCCATTCCGGCAGATCCGTGGGCGGCGCGTCCAGGCGCAGCTTGTCGACCACGATGTCATCCAGTCCCTCTTCGTGCAGCAGCATCGGTATCTTGTAGATGTCGTCCGCATCGATGCCCGAAATCACGGCGCGCTCCTCGACATTGGTGAACAGTGCGATCTTGCGGCGCTGCTCGTCGGGCAGCGACTGCACGCAGCGGCACAGCAGAATGTCCGGTTGGATGCCGATGCCGCGCAGCTCCTTCACCGAATGCTGCGTGGGCTTGGTCTTGATCTCGCCCGAACCGCCGACGATCGGCACCAGAGTCAGGTGCATGTACAGCACTTGATTGCGTCCGAGCTCCACGCCCATCTGGCGGATCGCCTCGAGGAAGGGCAAAGACTCGATGTCGCCGACCGTGCCGCCGATTTCCACCATGCACACATCCGCATCGCCCGCACCCAGCCGGATCCGGTACTTGATTTCGTCGGTAATGTGCGGAATCACCTGCACCGTCGCGCCGAGATAATCGCCGCGCCGCTCCTTGGCGATGACGCGCTCGTAAATGCGTCCCGTCGTGAAATTGCTGTTGCGCCCGGTGGTCATGCGCACGAAGCGCTCGTAGTGACCCAAGTCGAGGTCGGCCTCGGTGCCGTCGGCGGTGACGAAGACCTCGCCATGCTGGAACGGGCTCATGGTGCCCGGATCCACATTGATGTAGGGATCGAGCTTCACCATGCTGATTTTCAGGCCGCGCGCCTCGAGGATGGCCCCCAGGGACGCGGATGCAATGCCTTTTCCCAGCGAGGAAACGACACCGCCGGTGACGAATACGAATCGAGTCATGAGTCACCGCCGATAAGGGGGAATTCGACGGGAGTTCAGGTTAGCAGAACATGAGGCCTGCGACAATCTACTTAGACCAATCTACTTAGACCAATCTACTTAGACGATAATGGGGCCTCGCTCCCAGCGAATGGCAAGTCCCGGCCTGCGCGCGGCCGTGCACCAGTGTGCGTCCAACCACAGATCGGCGGCGCCGATCAGCGCATCGCCGGCAAACACCAGGGGCAGCGCGTCTCGCATCCACGGCAGCACGCCCCGCGACTGACACAGGTGCTGCAGGGTGTGAGTCTTCGACCGTGGGCCGGGTTGCAGCGACTCGCCTCCGCCGCGCCGCCGGACGATCAGGGTCGCGGGCAGACGCTGCGCATCGATGCCGCCGGCTTGCGCCACCCAGCGCAAGCTCCCCAGCCGGGGCCCCAAGTCGACCTGCGACTCAGGCGCCGCGGACCACGACCGGCTCCCCTCGAGGCGCGGCGGACGAGCCCATGTCAGGAATACTCGCTGCCGGTAGCGCCGCAGCGCGTGTTCGCCCCAGAGGATCGCGGGCAAGCGGTCGGCCTGCGCATCGAACATTTGCCGCAGCGCCTCGGTCAGACGCGCGGCCGGCGGCGGCTCGGCCCCGCCCTCGCGCAGCCAGAAGCGCAGCGCGTTGATGCGCCGCTCGGAATCGAGCGCCCGCAGACCCGGCAGCGACAGCGCATCGCCATCGCGCAGCCGGCTCACATCCGCCGCCGCGGCGCGATCGAGCAGCTCCTGCGCCTGCGCCAGATGCCGGGCGGTGCGCGACAGCACGCCGGCCGCGCCGGGCCATCGCGCCTCGATCTCTGGCCACACTCGCCGGCGCAAATGATTGCGGTCAAACCGTAAATCCTGATTCATCGGATCGGCGGCTGCGCGGCTTGGCGGTGAGCTGCCAAAGGCGAGCAGTTCCTCCTGCGCGACCTCCAGCAGCGGCCGCAGATGCCAGCCGCGCCCAAGGCGGCGGCATACGGGCATGGCGGACATTCCCTTGAGCCCCGCGCCGCGCAGGGCCTGCAGCAGCAGCGTCTGCGCCTGGTCTTCGCAGTGATGAGCCGTCAACAGACATTCGCCCGGGCGCAGCTCCAGGGCGAGCGCGGCATAGCGTGCGTCGCGCGCCGCCGCCTCGAGAGAGATGCCGGGCGCCAGGTGCACGTCCACGGGAAGCACGGTCAAAGGAATGTTGAATTTCGTGCACAAGGCCGCGCAGGACTCGCGAAACGAGGCGGCCGCGGGCTGCAGGCCATGGTCGATGTGTACCGCACGCAAGCTCAAGGCCCGAAACCCCGGCCTTAAGAGCGCTGCGGCGGTCAGCAAACCGGCCGAATCCGCCCCGCCGCTCAGGGCCACGACCAGTCCCGTGGCACCTGGGGGGGCATGGGCGTCGAGAGCCGCGCGCAGGGTGGCGGCGGAGAAGCTCATGGGCCAGGCTCCTACTCGTCCTCGAACACACCGAATGCGCGCAGGCGTGCCTGCCGCGCGTCGAGCAATTGCGTCACCGGTTGATTGCGCAGCTCGGCCAGGTGCTTGACCATGCTTTCCTTGACGGTTTCAGCCATGACCTGCGGGTCGCGATGCGCCCCGCCATGCGGCTCCTTCAACACCTCGTCGACCAGGCCCAGCTTTTTGAGCCGCTCGGCGGTGCCGCCCATCGCGTCCGCGGCAATCTCCTTTTTTTCCGTGCTCTTCCACAAGATGGAGGCGCAGCTTTCCGGGGAAATAACCGAATACACGCTGAACTGCAGCATGACCAGGCGGTCGCACACACCGATGGCGAGCGCGCCGCCGGACCCGCCCTCGCCGATGACCACGCTCAACACCGGCGCCGCCAAATTGGACATTTCGAACAGATTTCGGGCAATGGCCTCGCTCTGGCCGCGCTCTTCGGATCCGATGCCGGGATAGGCACCCGGCGTGTCGATCAAGGTGATCACGGGAATGCGGAACCGCTCGGCCATCATCATCAGGCGCAGCGCCTTGCGGTAGCCCTCGGGCTTCGGCATGCCGTAGTTGCGCCTCACGCGCTCCTTGGTGTCGCGGCCCTTCTGATGACCGATCAGCATCACCGGGGTGCCCTCGAGCCGCGCCACACCGCCGACGATGGCGAGGTCATCGCCGTACATGCGATCGCCGTGCAATTCGTGCCAGTCGGTGAATATCATGGACACGTAGTCGAGCGTGTACGGCCGCTGAGGATGTCGCGCCAACTGCGTGATTTGCCAGGGAGAGAGGTTGGCGAAGATGCTGTTCGTGAGCGCGCGGCTCTTCGACTGCAGCCGCTTGATCTCCTCCGTGATGTTGACGCTCGAGTCCTTGCCCAAGAACTTCAACTCCTCGATCTTGGCCTCGAGCTCGGCGATCGGCTGTTCGAATTCAAGAAAATTCATCGCCATGAAGACGTTTCCTCGCCACGAACATCATTACGCGGACCATACACTAAATACCAACCGTCGCGCCCCACCAGGGCCGACAGCTTGTCGAGCAGCTCCCGGGTCGGGCGCACCGACCAAGTGTCCGCCAAATTGAGCCTTCCTGAGTAATCGGGCCGGTTGACCGAGACGCTCACGCCGCAGGGCCCGCGCAGGTAGGGCTTCAACATCTGTTCAAACCGGTTCATACCGAGCGGACCGTCGAACTCGGCGGGCCACCTGAGCCACAGACGGCGCGCGAAGCGCTCGCGCGCGCGGTCGATATCCATCAGGGATTTCGCCTGCAATCGCCACGCCTCGATGAAATCATCGAAGCGCAGCGCCCCATCGATGATGAGGATGGCGTCCTTGACGATGATGTCGCGATGCTGCTGAAAGATCTCATCATAGAGGCTCACCTCGAGCCGCGCGCTGCGATCGTCCAGGATCAAGGTTACCCGATTCGGCCGGCGGCGGATTTCGAGCACCAGCCCTGCCACGGTCGCGGCCTTGCCCGCCGACCAGGCGCGCCCCCCATCGGGCGCTGCGGCGGGCTTCGGACCGCTGACCACGTCCGCCAGGCGCGCGCATCCCAGGAGCTTCAGATCCGGTTCATAGGGCGTGATGGGATGTCCGCTCAGGAACAGGCCCAGGGTCTCGCGCTCCCCCGCCAGCCGCATCGCCTCGCTCCAATCCGCCACCGCGCTGTCCGGGGCGGCGCTCAAGCCGAACAGGTCCACCTGGCCCACGCTCATGGCGCGCGAATTCTGCTCGCCCAGATGCATGGCGCGATCGAGCTCGGCCGTCAGAGTGGCGCGGTTCGGGCCGATGCGGTCCAAACTGCCCGAACGTATCAACGCCTCGAACACGCGTCGATTCACGCGCTGCAAATCGATGCGCCGGCACAGGTCCGGCAGGCTCTGGAATGCACCGTTGGCCTTGCGCTCGGCGATGATGGCCTCCACGGCCGAGGCGCCGACGCCCTTGATGGCTCCCATGCCGTACCGGATGCTCATGGGACCCGAGACGTGAAACGCGTACACCGATTCATTCACGTCGGGCGGCTGCACGTTCAGTCCCATGCTGGCGCATTCGTCGATCAGCGTAACCACCTTGTCGGTCTTGTCCATGTCGGAGGACAGCACCGCCGCCATAAAGGCGGCCGGATGGTGCGCCTTGAGCCACGCCGTCTGGTAGGACAAGAGAGCGTAGGCCGCGGAGTGCGATTTGTTGAATCCGTAGCCGGCGAATTTTTCCATCAAATCGAAAATGCGCGTGGCCTGCGCCTCCGGAACCCTGCGGGCCATCGCGCCGCTCACGAACACCGAGCGCTGCTTGGCCATTTCCTCGGCTTTTTTCTTGCCCATGGCGCGTCGCAGGAGATCCGCGCCGCCCAGGGTGTAGCCGGCCAGAATTTGCGCGATCTGCATGACCTGTTCCTGGTAGAGGATCACGCCATAGGTCGCCGCCAGCACGGGTTTGAGGTCCGGATGCAGGTAATCGATGGTGGCGCCGCTGGTGTCGTGCTTGCGCGCGATGAAATCTTCCACCATCCCCGACTGCAAAGGACCGGGCCTGAACAGGGCCACCAGCGCCACGATGTCGCCGAAGCGGTCCGGCTGCAGCCGGCGAATCAGGTCCTTCATGCCGCGCGACTCGAGCTGGAACACCGCCGTGGTCCTGCAGCTCTTGAGCAGCTGATAGGTTGCTGCGTCGTCCATGGGCAGCGCGCTCATCGTCAGCGCAGGCTCGTTTGAGCGGGCGCGCGCCTCATTGATGTCGCGCACCGCCCAGTCGATGATGGTCAGCGTGCGCAGGCCCAGAAAATCGAACTTCACCAGCCCGGCGGCCTCGACGTCGTCCTTGTCGAACTGCGTCACCGGCGTGGAACTGCCCTCTTCGCAGTACAGCGGGGTGAAGTCCGTGAGCACGGAGGGCGCGATGACCACGCCGCCGGCATGGGTGCCCGCATTGCGGGCGAGGCCCTCGAGAGTTCGCGCCAGGTCGATGAGTTCGCGGATTTCCGAGTCGCCCTCGTACAGACGCCGCAGTTCCTCCTCCTGTTCGAGCGCCTTGTCGAGCGTCATGCCGATCTCGAAAGGAATCAGCTTAGCGATCCTGTCCACGTAACCGTAGTTGTGTCCGAGGACTCGTCCGACATCGCGCACCACGGCCTTGGCCGCCAGGGTGCCATAGGTGATGATTTGCGATACGCGCTCGCGGCCGTACTTGTTGGCGACATACTCGATCACTCGATCGCGGCCATCCATGCAGAAGTCCACGTCGAAATCCGGCATGGAGACCCGTTCGGGATTCAAGAATCGCTCGAACAGAAGATCATGTTCGATAGGATCGAGGTCGGTGATGCCCAAAACGTAGGCCACCAGCGAGCCCGCCCCCGAACCGCGGCCGGGTCCCACCGGCACGCCGTTATCGCGCGCCCACTGGATGAAGTCGGCCACGATCAAAAAATATCCGGCGAATCCCATGGAACAGATCACGCCGAGTTCGAGGTCGAGCCGCGAGCGGTACACGGCCGCGCGAGCCTCGGGGGCCGCCGTTCCCGCGCCATCGAAGATAGCGGCGGCGGCCGGTGCCGCGGGGGCCGCCGGCGCGGCCGCAGCCGTCGCCGCAAGGCGCGCACGCAGGCCGCGCACCGCTTCCTCGCGCAGGAAGCTCTCGGTGTCGCTGCCCGCGGGCACCGGATAGGCCGGCAGCATGGAGGCGCCCAGGCGGATCTCGAGCGAGCAGCGCTTCGCGACTTCCACCGTGTTATCAAGGAGTTCAGGCGCATCATTGAACAGCTCCGCCATCTCCGCGGGAGACTTCAGGTATTGCTCCTCGGAGTAGCGCCGCGCTCGGCTGGGATCGGCAAGCAGCGCGCCGTCATGGATGCACACTCGCGCCTCGTGCGCCTCGAACTCCGCGCGCCTCAAAAAGCGCACATCGTTGGTCGCCAGCGCCGCCACGCCCCGCTCCCGCGCCAATTCCAGCAGCGCTTCGGCATGGACCTCCTCGCCGGCACGGCCGGTGCGCTGCACCTCGAGATAAAACCGGTCGCCGCACAGGGCCTGCCAGGCGGCCAGGCACCGCAACGCCTCATCGTCCCGGCCGCGGCCAATCGCCTGTCCAATGTCGCCCTGCGCGCCGCCCGACAGGACGATCAGCCCCTCGAGCGCGTCGCCCTGCAGCCACCGCCTTTCCAGCATGGGGACGCCGCGCTGCTGGCCTTCCAGATAGGAGCGGGTCACCAGCTGCGTCAGATGCCGGTAGCCGACGAGGTTCTGGCAGAGAAACACCACGCGCGAGGGTGCCGCCCGTTCGCCCACTTCGCGGATCCATGCGTCGACGCCGATCAACGGTTTCACGCCGGCGGCCAGGGCCTCTTTGTAGAACTTCACCATGGCGAACAAATTGCTCTGATCGGTCAGAGCGACCGCCGGCATTCCCGCCGCCGACACGCTGGCCATCAGCTCCGGCACCCGCACGATCCCATCGATCAGCGAGTATTCGGTGTGCAATCGCAAATGGACGAATTGCCTCAATGGGCCGCCTCGATCTTGACGTCCGCCTCGATCTTGAACCGCACCGGAGCGAAGGAGCGCCGGTGCAGGGGACAGGGTCCGTGCAGTTCGAGAAGCTGCTGATGGATGGGCGTACAGTATCCCTTGTGCGTTGAGAAGGAATATACGGGATACACCGCATCCATATGAGCCATATAACTGTCTCTGGCAGTCTTCGCCAGGATGGACGCCGCGCTGATGGCCGGCTCCGTGGCGTCGCCGCCGACAATGGCGCGCGCCGTGATCGGCTTTCCGAATCCGCCCAGAGGCGGAAGTTGGTTACCATCCACCAACACATGATCGGGCGTCAAGGTCATCGCCAGCAGCGCGCGCCGCATCGCGAGGAATGTCGCCTGCAGAATGTTCAGCGCGTCGATCTCGGCGCGGTCCGCCCAACCGATGCCGAAACACAGCGCCTCGCGTCGAATGACGACGTTCAAGGCGGCACGCTCATCGGGACTCAGCGCCTTGGAATCGGCGATGCCCTCGATCCTACGTCCCGGGCGCAGAATCACGGCCGCGGCCACCACAGGTCCCGCCAAGGGCCCGCGGCCCGCCTCATCGATTCCGGCCACCCGCCGCCTCACCCCGCCTCCGATGCGACGCGTCCGCGCGACTCGAGCAGCGACACGATGGCGCGCGCCGCACGGGCGCCCGCGTCGCGGCGCAAGTCGGCGTGTATCCGCGAGAACTCACGCTCCAGGTCACTGCGGCGTTCGGCGTCGTCCAGCCACATCAACAGCTCCGCCCCGATAGACTCCGGAACAATCTCCTCCTGAAAATACTCGCCGACGACGCGCCGATCCGCAAGTAGATTTGGTTGCGCGAAGAACTTGGCCTTGACCAGATTCAGGCGCCGCAGGATCCATGCACTCATCGCCCCGAGCCGATAGACGACCACCATGGGCCGCTTGCACAGGGCGGCTTCCAGGCTCGCCGTCCCGGAGGTCACCATCACCACATCGGCGGCGGTCAGCGCCGTTTGCGCCCGGCCGTCGATGAGTTCGACTTGGACATCGGGCGCCTGCCGCAGAAGCGCCTGGGAGAAGATGTCCCGCGATAGGGCGCTTGCCATGGGCGCGATGAACTTGAGCGCCGGGCGCTGCGCGGCGAGCCAGCGTGCCGTCGCGGCAAAATCTCCCGCCAGCCGCGCCACCTCGCCGCGCCGGCTCCCCGGCAACAGGGCGACCACCTGCGCGTCGGCTTCTATATCGAGCGTACGGCGGGCCCCTGCCCGGTCGCCCGTCATCGGGATCGCATCGGCGAGCGGATGTCCGACGAACTCCGCGCGCATGCCGTGCTCGTCGTAGAAGCGCTTCTCGAAAGGCAGCAGGCACAGCACCAGGTCCACGGATTCGTGAATGCTGCGCGCGCGCCCCTGCCGCCAGGCCCAAACCTGGGGGCTTACGTACTGCACGGTCGGGATGCCGGCGGCCCGCAGGCGGCGCGCCAGTCTCAAGTTGGTATCCGGCGCGTCGATGCCGACGAACACGTCCGGGCGCTCGGCCAGGAATCTATCGCCGATGCGCGAGAGCAGCCGCAGCAGGCGCGGCAGATGGCGCAGGACTTCGAACAGACCCATGACGGCAAACGACTCGGCCGGCTCCCAGACCGCGCATCCGGCCGCCTGCATCTTCGGCCCCGCCACGCCGAAAAACATGCTGCCGGGCGCGGCGCGGCGCAGCGCCCCGATCAGGTCGGCACCCAACGTGTCGCCCGACGCCTCTCCGGCCACCAAACCCACCCGAAGCGGAACGGTCACGATTAACCGAAAGGCACGGAAAGCGAGCAGGAGGGTGGGTCAGGCAGGCATTTCCCGGAGCGTGAAAAACCGGATGTTTTTCCCGCAGCCTCCAGGGACGCGACGCATGCGTCGCGCGGGTGGCCAGGCATGGCCACCCAGGGCTTGCGCGGAGCAGGGACTGCGCAGCGCAATGGATTTACGGCGGTCCGGGAAATGCCTGCCTGACCCAGCCTCCGCGCACGAGAAAGCTGTCTGTTCATCGCTACCGGACGATGCTGCGTTCGCTGCGCTTGATGAACTCGACGAACGGGCGAATTTCCTCTTGGGTCTCGGCCGCCTTCTCGAGTTCCTCCACGGCTGCCTTCAGCTTCAGTCCCGAGCGGTACAGCACTCGGTATGCGCGGCGTATGTTCAAGATCTGCTTGGGCGTGAAGCCGCGGCGCTGCAGGCCCACCGAGTTGACGCTGTGCGGCACGGCCGGCCGGCCGACCGCCATGATGTAGGGCGGAACGTCGCGGGTCACGGCGGCGTTGTGCGCTATGAAAGAGTGCGCGCCCACCTTGGTGTGTTGGTGCACGGCCGAAAGACCGCCCAGAGTCACCCAATCGCCGATCTCCACATGGCCGCCGAGAGTGGCGCAATTGGCCATCACGATCTGATCGCCCAGATGGCAGTCATGGGCGACGTGCGAATATGCCATCAGCAGATTGTCGCTGCCGATGTGCGTCACGCCCTTGTCGTGCGTGGTGCCGCGATTGACCGTAACGGACTCGCGAAAGACGTTGCGGTCGCCGATTTCCAGATAGGTCGGCTCGCCGTTGTATTTCTTGTCCTGCGGAGCATCGCCCAGGGAGGCGAATTGAAAGATCTTGTTGCCGGCGCCGATGCGCGTCGGCCCGTTGATCACCACATGCGGACCGACCCAGGTGCCCGCACCGATGACGACGTCCGGCCCGATGATGCTGAAGGGCCCGACCTGCGCGTCTTGCGCTATGTGCGCTTGCGGCGATACCACCGCGCGCGAATCGATCATCCCGGATCTCCCGATTTGGGTTCCTTGATCTCGGGCGCCACCATCATTTCCGCCGACGCCACCTCGACGCCGTCGACCTCGGCCGATCCGTGAAACTTCCAGATGCCCTTGAATGCCCGCTTGAACGTCACCTTGAGCACGAGCTGATCGCCCGGCTCGACGGGCTTGCGAAAGCGCGCGTTGTCGATGGCGACGAAGTAGAAACGGGTGTCCGCGTCGGGAACGACCTTGGCGGTCTTGAATGCCAGAATCCCCGCGGCCTGCGCCAGCGCCTCGATGATCATCACGCCCGGCATTACCGGGCGGTGCGGGAAGTGGCCCGGAAAGAACGGCTCATTGAACGTGACGTTCTTCAGCGCATGCACATACTTCCCCGACACGCATTCGAGCACGCGATCCACCAACAAGAAGGGATACCGATGCGGCAACTGCCGCATGATCTCTTCGATATCCATCTTCTCGGGTTCCGACATCATCGCTCCTTACCGTCCAACCGCCGTAAATGCGCCACCATGCGCCGCCACCGGCGCGTCTCCACAGCCGGCATGCCGCTCGAATAGCTGCCGGCATGCCGGATCGAGGCACTGACCAGACTGCAGCCCGTCACCACCACATCGTCCGCAATCGTCAAATGACCGGCGATACCCACACCGCCGCCGATCATGCATCGCCGGCCGATGCTCGTGCTGCCCGAAATGCCCACACAACCCGCGACCGCGGTATGGGCGCCGATGATGACGTTGTGGCCGACTTGTATCTGATTGTCCAGCTTCACTCCGTCCTCGACCACCGTGTCATCGATGGCGCCCCGGTCGATGGTGGTGTTCGCGCCGATCTCGACGTCGTCGCCTATCTGCACCGTACCCACCTGCGGCACCTTCACCCAGGTCCCCCCATCGGGCGCGAAGCCGAAACCGTCGGCGCCGACCACGGCACCGGCGTGCAGAATGCAGCGCCGCCCGATCCGTACGCCGGCGTACACGCTCACGCGCGACACCAGGCGCGAATCGGCACCGACGTGCGCGCCTTGCTGCACGACGCAGCCGGGACCCACCGTCACCCGCTCGCCGATGTCCGCATCATCCTCGATGACGGCGTGCGGCCCCACGTTCGCGGTCACCGCGACCCTCGCGCTCGGCGACACGACCGCGGTCGGATGAATTCCCGCCGCCGCCGCCCGCTGCGGATGCAGCAGCTCCGCAATGCGCGCATACGCAAGGTATGGGTTGGGATCGATCAGCGCAGCGACCGGGCATCCCGCGGCATTCTCAGGGCCAACCAGCACCGCGGTGGCACGGGTGGCTTCCATCTGTTTGCGGTAGCGCGGATTCGCCAGAAAGCTCAAGGTCCCCGAATACGCATTCGACAGCGTCGCGACATGCGAGACCCGCAGGCTGGGCTCGCCGCGCAGCCCTAGGCCGAACCGTACCGCCAAGTCCCCGAGGCTGAATTCTCCCTGCACCTGCGCACCACCTTAAGCGCCCGGCCGGTTACGCCATGAATGGCATCATTTGCCGCCGGAGGTTTTCGCCGGCGGAGCCGCGGTCGCGGGAGCCTTGTTCTGGGGCGCGGCGGCAGGCAGGCTGGCCGGCTTGGTCGCAAGCACCGCCAGCACGTTGGCGGTAATGTCGAGCGGTCCCTTGGCGAAGAACACGCCGTCGCCCAGCACCAGGTCGTAGCCCTGGGCGTTGGCGTAGCCTTGAATCTCCGTGACGAGGTAGCGCTGCACCTTGCCGATCTCTTCGTTGCGCCGGGTCGACGCATCGTCCTGGAACTCCCCCGCCTTGCGCGAGAATTCGCGCTGCTGATCGCGCAGCGATTTCTCCGCCTTGGCGCGGTCCGCCTCGGACATCACGGCGCCTTCCTTCTGCAATTTCTCGTCCTTCGCCTTCAGGTCGTTCTGCATCGTCAGCAGCTCGCGGCGCCGCGGCGCGAACTCGTTCTCGAGGGCCTGCATCGCCGTTTTGGTCTGCGGCGCTTCCTCCAGAAGCTTCTGGAAATTGACCACGCCCATTTTTATTTCCGCGTTCGCCGGGCCCGATATCAGAGCCAAGCACAGGCACAAGCCCAACAACGGGATGCTGCGATTGAAAGTCGACATGTTGATCTTTGAGACCTCGAATAATGTGCGGTCAAAACGCCTGACCGATCGAAAATTGAAACCGTTCCGTTTCGTCGTTGAATCTCACCGTGTCGCCGGGATACGCATTCAATGGGATGCCGTATGAGAAGCGGAACAGGCCCAAGGGCGCAAGCCACTGCACCGCGATCCCCGTCGATCGTTTCAGGTTATCATAACTGAAGTGGTAGTTGACCGGTGTTATGTCGTCCACCCCCAGGAATTTGACCGTGTTGCCGGTTTGAAAGACGTTGCCCATGTCGTAGAACCAGCTCACCCGGGCGGCGCTCCTCCATTTCTCCGGCACCGGGAATATCAGCTCCAGGCGGTTGACCACACGAAAGTTCCCCCCATACGGGTTGCCGAGGCCGATGTTGTCCCGGGGGCCCAAGCGGCTCTCGCGATAGCCGCGAACGCTGTCCGGACCGCCCGCGAAATAGTTGAGGTACGGAGGCAGCGCGGTGGTCTTGCCCAGCGCCGAGGCGTAGTCCACCTGCGCATTGAAGGACAAGAGCCATTTTCCCCAGATGGGCACGTACTGCAGATATTGGAAGTTGGTCGCATAGTAGCGCACGTCGCTGAGCGGCAGCGCATAACGGCCCGAGATGCTCAAGTGCAGACCGCGGTCGGCGAACAACGCCCGGTTGCGCGCATCGTAGTTCCAGCCGGCGGTCACTTCGTAGGTGTAGAAGTCGGTTCCGTACACCGTGTATGGACTGTCCAGGGAATTGACCTGGCCGTCGCCGTTGGTATCCGTGAGATCGCGCTGGAAGGTGTTGCCGTTGCTCTTGACCCAATCGACGGCCTGCTGCGCGCTATACCCTTGAGAGACGACCAGCGTGTTCTTGTTGGCCGACACGCCCGCCTGCAGGTACTGGTACTCGGTGATGGGGTAGGACCACTGCACGGCGCCCGTCAGCTGCTTGGTCGAGAACGCCGAAGAGGCCGCCACGAACTGCGTGATGTCGCGGTACGTGAAAGAAGTCGTGCGGGCCACGCCGTCGATGGTCGTGTACGGGTCCGTGTGTGAAACCACATAGCTCTTGCTGTACTTGCCGGCGTTGATCTCCAGCGCGATCCGGTCGCCCGTTCCCATGAAGTTGCTGTGCACGAAATTGCCGTTCAAGCTGAATCTCTGCGATTCCGAATAGCCGATGCCGCCGCCGAACTGTCCCGGCAGGCCTTCCTTGATGTTGTAGTCCACGTCCACGAGATCCGCGCTGCCCGCCACCGGCTTGTTCTCGAACTCCACCTTCTCCACGTACGGCAGGCGCTGCAGCCGCTCCTTGGAACGCTCGACCGCCGAGTTCGACAGCCAGCCGCCCTCGAGCTGGCGCATTTCACGGCGCAGCGTCTCATCGTTGATGGCGGTCACGTTGTTGAAGTTGATGTGCCGCACGTAGACGCGGTTGCCGGGCTCGATGAAGAACGTGAGCGACACGGTCTTCTTGTCGTTGTCCGGGGTGGGGACCGGATCGATCTTGGAGAATGCGTAGCCGTCGGCGCCCAAACGGTAGCTCATGAGCTCCTGCGAGCTGGTGACGGCCTTGCGCGAGAAAATGTCGCCCGGATGAATCAGCAGCAATTTACGAAGCTGCTCCTCCGGCACCACCATCGTGCCCGCGAGCTTGATCTCCGACACCTTGAACACATCGCCCTCGTTGACGTTCACGGTGATGTACATGTCGTCCTTTTCGGGGGCGATGGTCACCTGGGTCGACTCGATCTGGAAATTGGCGTAGCCGCGGTCCATGTAGTAGGAACGCAATTTCTCCAGGTCCCCCTGCAGGGTCTCGCGCGAGTAGCGGTCGTCCTGCTTGTACCAGGACAGCCAGTTCGGCGTCTTGAGCTCGAGGGTGCCGAGCACGTCCTTCTCTTTGAACTTCGTGTTGCCGACCAGGTTGATCTGCTCGATCTTGGCGCGCTTGCCTTCCTTGATGTCGACGATCACGTCCACCTTGTTGCCGGGCAGCTCGGTGATCTTCGTATCGACGCGCACCGCGTACTTGCCGCGGCTGAAATATTGGTCGGTGAGATATTGCTTCACTTCGTCGAGAACCGAGCGGTCGAAGGTCTTGCCCTGCGCGAGACCGACATTGCGCAGGCTCTTCTGCAGGTCCTCGGTCTTGATGTCCTTGTTGCCCTTGAGCTCGAATTTCGCGATCGACGGCCGCTCCACCACCACGACCAGCAGTGTGTTGCCGTCGCGGCGCAGTTCCACGTCGCGGAAGAACCCGGTCGCGTACAGCGCCCGCATGGCCTCACCGATGCGCTGGCCGTCGAGGTGATCGCCGATGTTCACCGGCAGATAGTTGAATACCGTGCCTTCGGAGATTCTCTGCAGACCTTCGATGCGGATGTCGCCCACCGTGAAGGTTTCCTCGCCCGTTTGCGCGCGCACAGCCGATCCCCAGGGCTGGACGGCGAGCGCCACCAGGCAGGCCAAACGCAATTCAAGTCGCACGCGACAACGACCGATTGCTATTTCTATAGATCATGATTTCCCATTAATTCAAATGTCTTGAAATATCGTTATAGAAGGCAAGGCTCATCAATACCACGAGCAGCGCGATCCCCACCTGCTGCCCGAACAGCTGCGCGCGCTCCGACAGCGGCGTGCCCTTCACCGCTTCGACCATTTGATACACCACCTGGCCGCCATCGAGCAGCGGCACCGGCATCAGATTGAGCACCCCCAGGCTCACGCTGATGATCGCCAAAAAAGCCAGGAACGCGGTCAAGCCCAGATAGGCGCTGATCCCCGCGAATTCCGCGATGCTGATCGGGCCGCTGATGTTCTTCGCGGACACCTGGCCGGTGACGATCCGCCACAGCATCTGCACGGTGAGCGAGGACATCTCCCAGGTCTTGGCCACACCGCCGGCCACCGCGTCGATGGGACCGGAGCGATGGATCTCCACCAGCCCCGGCGGCCAGGCCCGCGGGCCCTCGGTCAGCGTGATGCCCAGCCGCCCGATGGCCCGGCCGTTCTCCATCACCCGCGGCACCGCCGCCACGATACGCAATCGCTCGCCGCCGCGCTCGACTTCGATCGAAATGTCGCGGCCGGGCGCGCCATTCACCATGGCGATGAATTCGGTGCTGTTGGCGAGCGGCTGGCCGTCCACCGCCAGGATGCGGTCTCCCGCCCGCAGTCCGGCCCGCGCGCCGGCGCTGCCCTCGGGCACCGTCTGCAGCCGAGTATCGGAGTTCCACGTCGCCAGATCGAAGCCAAGCCCGGGCAGCAGCTTGCCGGGCTCGGTCATGGCGCGCCGGTCCTCGGCCACGCGCAGGGTCAGCGAGCGTTCGCCGCCGTCGCGGCGCACGCGCAGCGGTATCACGCCCTCATCGGAGAACTCGCGGATCAGCGCGATCTGCAGCTCTTCGGTGTCAGAGACCCTGCGATCGCCGACGCGCACGATGGTGTCGCCGCGCTGCAGGCCGGCCGCGGCCGCGGGGCTGTCGAGCCGCACCTGCCCGACCACCGGCTTGACCACCTCGGTCCCGACCATCGCCAGAATCGCGTACAGAAACGCCGCGAACAGCAGATTCATGGCGGGGCCCGCCAGCAGCACCGCGATTCGATGCAGGATGGGCCGGCGGGTGAAGGAGCGGTGCAGTTCCGCGGGGGCGACCTCGCCCTCGCGCTCGTCCAGCAATTTGACATAGCCGCCGAGCGGGATGGCGGCCAGGCAGTACTCGGTCCGGTCGGGATCCTTGCCGATCCGCATCAGAAGCGGTTTGCCGAAGCCGATGCTGAAGCGCAGAACCTTGAAGCCTAGTTTCTTGGCGACCCAGTAATGCCCGAACTCATGCACCGCCACCAGTATCCCGATCGCCGCCAGGAAGGCGGCGAGAAATATCAACATCTTCATGCGAAGGCTCCAGGCTCAAGCTCGATCAGGGCAGTAGCCAAGCGTCGCGCCGCCGAGTCGGCGTCCAAAACATCACCCAGAGCCTTGACGGGGGACGAATCGAGACGCTGCAACACCTTGTCAATGACCGTTGCAATCGCCGTAAAGTTCAAGCGGCGGTCAAGAAAGGCCTGCACCGCGACCTCGTTGGCCGCGTTCAGCAGTGCCGGAGCGGTGCCGCCGGCTCGCGCGGCCGAGCGGCACAGCCCCAGGCTGGGAAATCGGCCGTGATCGGGCGGCTCGAATCCGAGCTGTCCGATCTCCGCCAGATTCAACGATTGTACACCGGAAGCAAACCTCTCCGGCCACGCGAGCGCCTGGGCAATGGGCGTGCGCATATCGGGAGCCCCGAGCTGCGCCAGCATCGAACCGTCCGCATACTCGACGAGCGAGTGCACGACGCTCTGCGGATGCACGATCACATCCACCTGCGGCTCCGCCAGGCCGAACAGCAAAGTCGCCTCGATGACCTCGAGACCCTTGTTCATCAGCGTCGCGGAATCGACCGAGATTTTGCGGCCCATTTTCCACTTCGGATGCGCGCAGGCCTCGTCCGGCGTCACGCGCGCCAAACTGGCGCCGTCGGTGCAGCGAAACGGTCCGCCGGAGGCGGTGAGAATCACCCGGATCACGCCGCGCGCGACCTCGCCGGGAAGATAAGGCGCCGGCATGCATTGAAAGATCGCGTTGTGCTCGCTGTCGATCGGGATGAGCTGCGCGCCGGCTCTGCGTACCTCGTCCATGAGAAGCTGGCCCGCCATGACCAGTGCCTCCTTGTTGGCGAGCAGCACGCGCTTGGCCGCCCGCACGGCGGCCAAGGTCGACTCGAGCCCCGCCGCGCCGACGATCGCCGCCATCACCACATCGACGTCTGCGCCGGCGGCGGCGTGGGCGAGCGCCTCGGCGCCGCTCTCCACGCGCACCGATGAACCAAGGTCGCGCAGCGCCGCCTGGCCCAGCGCCGCCGCCTTCGGGTCGACGAGCACGATGGTGTCCACATGAAACTTGAGTGCCTGCTGGACGATCACCTGCCAGCTGCTGTGCGCCCCGAGCACCGCGACCCGGAAGCGCTCCGGGTGCAGGGCAACCACGCTGAGTGTGCTGCGCCCGATGCTCCCCGTGGAACCCAGGATCGCGAGGCCTTGGGGCGCGCTCATGCGATCACTCCGGATCCGAACAGTCCGAGCGCATATAGCGGGGCCGCGGCCGTGACGCTGTCGAGGCGATCGAGCAGTCCCCCATGCCCCGGCAGCAATGCGCCGCTGTCCTTCAAGCCCGCGGCGCGCTTGAACATACTTTCGGTCAGATCGCCGACGATGGAGAAAATCCCCACCGCGCAGCCGCAGGCCACGGCGGCCGGCACCGGCAGGCCAAAATGCGCGGCCCCCGCCCAGGAGACCAGCGCCACCAGCGCGAGACCGCCCAGGGCACCCTCCACGGTCTTCCCCGGACTCACGCGCGGGGCCAGCTTTCGCCGGCCCAAACTGCGGCCCGCGAAGTACGCGCCCACGTCGGCGGCGATCACCAGCAGCACCAGCCACAGCACGGTTTGCGGTCCGCGCGCAAAGCCGCGAGCGGCCGTCTCGAGCCTCGCGAGGGCGACGAAGGCGGGCACCAATACCGGCAACCCGCACACAAGCACCAGCATGGGATGATGCTGCGCGGGCAGCAGCGACAGCCACAGCAGGGCGATCGCCCACCACGCGCACGCGGCGCCGAGCATCAGCATCAGATGCTCGGGCGCGGCAGTCCACTTCCAGGCGAGAAACAGCAGCAGTGCGACACCCGCCGCGTAGGCGGCGCGGGACGGCGCGCTGCGCAGCGAACCCAAGCCCGCCCACTCCCAGGCGCCGAGCGTGAACACCGCGCCGAACGCCGCCACGGCCCACTGCGCCGGCAGCAGGAATATACCCGCAACGAGCATGCAGAAAAGAACGGCGGCGGTGATGATTCTCGTCCTGAGCATGGGCGTTCAGGCATCGGCCTTTGCTGCGAGCTGTCCCGAGGTCTTGCCGAAGCGGCGCTCGCGCTGCGCAAAGTGCTCGAACGCCGCGTCGAGGTGCGCCGGCGAGAATTCCGGCCACAGGACGTCGGAAAAATACAGCTCCGTATAGGCGAGATTCCACAGCATGAAATTGCTGATGCGCTGCTCGCCTCCGGTGCGGATCAACAGATCCGGATCCGGGGTGCCCGCCAATGCGAGCCGCGCGGCGACCTGCGCTTCGTCGATGTCGGCAGCGGCCAGCGTGCCGGCCGCCGCCTCCGCCGCGAGCGAGCGGCAGGCCTGGGCGATATCCCAGCGCCCGCCATAGCCCACGGCCACTGTCAATCCCAGCCCCGGGTTTCCAGCGGTGAGCTGCTCGGCGCCGCGCATCCGCCGCGCGAGCTCCGCGCCCAAAAGATAGCGGTCACCGATGAAGGTCAGGCGCACTTGATTGCGATGCAGATCGGCGACCTCGCGCTCCAAGGCATCGAGAAACAGGTTCATGAGCATGCCGACTTCGTCGGCGGGCCTGCGCCAGTTCTCGCTGCTGAAGGCGAACAGCGTCAGGTAGCGCACTTTGCGCCTGGCGCAGTCGCCCACGATTTTGCGCACCACCTTGACGCTGGCGCGGTGTCCGGCGGGCCGCGGCATGCCGCGCGATCGGGCCCACCGGCCGTTGCCGTCCATGATGATTGCGACATGCTGCGGCGAGTCGGCGATCTTCACACCTGCATCAGCTCCTTTTCCTTGTCGGCCATGGCGTGATCGATCTCCGCGACGTGCTTGTCGGTGAGCTTCTGAACCTCGTCCTGGGCGCGGCGGTCGTCGTCCTGGGCGATCAGCTTCTCCTTGAGCATCTCCTTCAGCTCGGTCATCACTTCGCGGCGCACGGCGCGCACCGCCACCCTGGCATTCTCCGCCTCGGACTTCACCACCTTGATGATGTCGCGGCGGCGCTCCTCGGTGAGCGCCGGCATGTTGATCCGGATCAGCTGTCCCGCGCTGTTCGGAGTGAGCCCCAGATCCGATTTGTAGATCGCCTTCTCGATGATCGGCACCATGGCTTTTTCCCAGGGACTCACGGTCAGCGTGCGCGCGTCCTCGGTCGCGATATTGGCGACCTGGTTCAACGGCATTTCGGTGCCGTAGTAATCGACCTTGATGTGCTCTATCAGGCTGGTGTGCGCGCGCCCGGTGCGCAGCTTCTTCAGCTGCTCCCTGAATGCCGACACGCATTTCTGCATGCGTTGCGTTGCGTCTTTTTTCAAATCCTCGAGCATGGGTCCCCCCAGACCTTAAGCGGTGACGACGGTGCCGACGTCTTCGCCCAGAACAATACGCATCAAATCGCCGGCGTTGAACAGATTGAACACTTGCAGCGGCAAATTGTTTTCGCGGCACATGACGATGGCGGTCGCGTCCATCACATTGAGACGGTCGCTCAGGACCTTGTCGAAGGTCAGTCGCGTGTAGCGCTTGGCGTCCGGGTTGCTGACCGGATCGGAGTCGTAGATGCCGTTGACCTTGGTCGCCTTCAGGAGAATCTCGGCGTTGATCTCGATGGCGCGCAGACTCGCCGCCGTGTCGGTCGTGAAAAACGGATTGCCGGTGCCCGCGCCGAAGATCACCACGCGGCCCTTTTCCAGATGCCGCACCGCGCGGCGCCGGATGTAGTCCTCGCATACCTCGTTGATGCGCAGCGCCGACATGACGCGCGCGTACGCCCCCAGGCTCTCCAGAGCATCCTGCATCGCCAGCGCATTGATCACCGTGGCGAGCATGCCCATGTGATCGGCGGTTACCCGGTCCATGCCGGCGCGGGCGAGACCGGCGCCGCGGAAGATATTGCCCCCGCCCAACACGACGGCGACTTGGACCCCCATGTGGGTCAGGTCGCGGATTTCTCCGGCAATGCGCTTGAGAATGATCGGATCGATGCCGTAATCCTCGCCGCCGAGGAGCGCCTCGCCGGATAATTTGACCAAAATTCTACGATAGCGAGCCGCGGCAGTGGTATTGGTCATGATCTAGTATCCGTACCCTACTATAAAAGACCCCGCGGGCGCGGGGTCTCATGGTCCAAGTAATTGAGGCTTTGCTGTGCGGGATTGCCACATCGGCCGGCCTAGGAGCCCTTCTGCGCCTTGACCTGGGCCATGACCTCGCCCACGAAATCGTCCTGCTTCTTCTCGATGCCGGCGCCCACTTCGTAGCGCACGAACTGCACCACCGTGGCGTTGGCCTTCTTCAGCAGCTTCTCGACGGTGACTTCCGGATCCTTGACGAAGGGCTGGCCCACCAGGGTGATTTCCGCCAGATACTTGCGCAGCCGGCCCTCGACCATTTTGGCGATGATCTCCGGGGGCTTCTTCTCGCCCTTGGTCTGCTCCGCCAGGATCTCCCGTTCCTTGTCGAGCACCGCCGCCGGCACGCCGCTCGAATCGATGTAGGCGGGATTCACGGCCGCCACGTGCATGGCCAGGTCCTTCGCAAGGGCTTCATCGCCGCCCTTGAGCGCCACCAGGCTGCCGATGCGCCCGCCATGGACGTAGGTGCCGAGCGCGCCCGGTGCCGTCACGCGAACGAAACGCCGTACCGAGATGTTCTCGCCGATTTTCGCGATCAAGGCGCGGCGCCGCTCCTCCAGGGTAGAGTCCCCCTCCCGCAGCGCGAGCAGGCCGTGCAAATCGGTCGGCGCCTGGGCCAACGCCACCCGCGCGAGCTCGCGCGCAAAGGCCAGGAATTCCTCGCTGCGCGCCACGAAGTCGGTCTCGCAATTGAGTTCCACCAGAACCGCATTGCCGCCGGAGCGCTCCACCGCGACGGTTCCCTCGGCCGCGACCCGCGCCGCCTTCTTGTCGGCCTTCGCAAGCCCGGTCTTGCGCATCAGCTCCGCGGCGGCGTCCAAATCGCCCTGGGTCTCGACCAGCGCCTTTTTGCACTCCATGAATCCCGCACCGGTACGCTCGCGAAGCTGCTTCACCGTATCTGCCGCGATATTCATTTAAGCGCCACGCCTCGGCGCGCTGCGGCCGACGGGCCGGCGCCGCGGAGCGCTGGCGGGACGGGTCTCCGCCGGCGGAGTGTCCGCGGCATCGACGTCGTCGACCTCGACTTCATCGAGCGAGGCGCGACGGCCGCGACGCTCGGCACCACCGTCACCGCAACCTTGCGGCGCGGCGGCGGCTTCTTGTGGCCGCCGCGCGGTGGCGGTCCTCCGCGGCGGGCGCCGCCGGCCGCGCGCTTCTTCGGATTGCCTTCCTCGTCGAGCTCCACGAATTCATCCTCGCCCACCGGAACCTCGGGCAGGGAGGCCTTGCCCTCCAGGACCGAGTCGGCCACGCCGCCGGCGTACAGCAGGATGGCGCGCATGGCGTCATCGTTGCCGGGGATCACATAATCGATGCCGTCGGGCGAGCAATTGGTGTCCACCACCGCGACCACCGGAATGCCGAGCTTCTGGGCCTCGTGGATCGCGATTTGCTCGTGACCGACGTCGATCACGAACAGCGCATCGGGCAGCGCAGTCATGTCGCGGATGCCGCCGAGGCTGCGCAGCAGCTTGTCCATCTCACGGCGCAGCATCTGAGCCTCTTTCTTGCCGCGCCGCTCGAGCGCGCCGCTCTGCGCCATCTCGTCCAATTCGTTCAGCCTCTTGATGGACTGCCGAATGGTCTTGAAATTGGTCAGCATGCCGCCCAGCCAGCGTTGGTTCACATAAGGCATGCTGCAGCGAGCGGCCTCCTTCTGCACGGCATCCCGGGCGGAACGCTTGGTGCCGACGAACAGCACCTTGCCGCCTTCCGCGGCCACGCCCTTGATGAACGCCGCCGCCTGGGCATACAGGGGCTGGGTCTTCTCCAGGTTGATGATGTGGATCTTGTTGCGTTCGCCGAAGATGAACGGAGCCATCTTCGGGTTCCAGAAGCGGGTCTGGTGTCCGAAATGGACGCCCGCTTCCAGCATTTGTCGCATGGACACGCTGGTCATAAAACACTCCTTGGGTTGAGCCTCCGCGTGTCCCAGCCGGTAATCCGGCGCTTTTCGGTTGAAACAGGCGGATTGGACCCGATTTCCCCCGAGGCGGCGAACACCCAACCGACCGTGACGACACGCGTGTGGGGTTGTTAAAAATAGCCGCGCTTTATACCATGAACGTCTATTGGAAACAAAGTCTACCGTCCTATGACCGTGACCATCAAAACACCCGCCGAGCAGGACAAAATGCGCGCCGCCGGACGCCTGGCCGCCAGCGTGCTGGATATGATCGAGCCGTTCGTCCAGCCCGGAGCGAGCACCGACGAGCTCGACAAACGCTGTCACGATTTCATCGTGGACGAGCTCAAGTCGATCCCGGCCAACCTCAATTACCGGGGTTTTCCCAAGACCATCTGCACCTCGGTGAACCATGTGGTATGCCATGGAATTCCGGGCGATAAACGGCTCAAAAGCGGCGACATCATCAATATCGACGTGACCGTGATCCGCGACGGCTTTCACGGCGATACCAGCCGGATGTACCTGGTCGGCAATGCCCCGGTGCTGGCCCGCCGCCTCACCGCGGCGTGCCACGAGGCCATGTGGCGCGGCATCCGCATCGTCAAGCCGGGCGTCCGGCTGGGCGACATTGGCCACGCCATCCAGACCTACGCGGAGAGCAACAACTTCTCCGTGGTGCGCGAGTACTGCGGACATGGCATCGGCCGCGTCTATCACGAGGACCCCCAGGTGTTGCACTACGGCAAACCCGGCACCGGTCTCGAACTGACCGCGGGAATGACCTTTACCATCGAGCCCATGATCAACGCCGGGCGCCGCGACGTGCGGCTGCTTCCCGACGGCTGGACCGTGGTCACCAAGGATCAATCCCTGTCGGCGCAGTGGGAACACACGATTTTGGTCACAGACGGAGGTTTCGAGGTGCTTACCTTGGGCGCGAGCTTGAGCCTGCCCGCTGCCGCGGCGGCCTCTTGAACGCGCACGGCAAGTTTCTCGATCATACCGCCGACTGGGCCTATCTCGCGGCCGCACCCGAGGCCCTGACGGACGGCCAATTCTCCCCCATCGTCTTTCGCCAGGTCCTGGACCGCGGCACGGAGCTGCTGCAGGAGCGCTTTGGCCTCGATGAGGCCATCGAAGATCTGGTGCGCGATCGGGCGCGCCTCGTCGATATCACCCTGCGTGCGGCTTGGGTGCGCCACGCCGGCCGGTTCGCGGACGACCTCGCGCTGGTGGCGGTGGGCGGCTATGGGCGAGGTGAGCTGCACCCCAGTTCGGATATCGACATCATGGTGCTGCTGCCGAAGAGCGACTCGGCCGACTGGCAGCCGGATATCGAGAAGTTTCTGACCTTCCTCTGGGATATAGGCCTCGAGGTGGGCCACAGCGTACGCTCCATCGACGACTGCCAGCGGGAGAGTCTCGCGGACATCAGCGTCGCGACCACCCTGTTCGAGGCGCGGTTGCTGGCCGGGCCCGAATCGTTGTTCGCCGGCATGCGCCGCGCCCTGGCGCCGGACCGGCTCTGGTCGTCGCTGGACTTCTTCGAGGCGAAGGTCAAGGAACAGACCGAGCGGCATCATCGCTACTTCGACACCGCCTACAACCTGGAGCCGAACGTCAAATCGAGCCCCGGCGGCCTGCGCGACATTCAGACCATCGGGTGGGTGGCGAAACGCCACTTCGGCACCGACACGCTCGATGAGCTGGTGGCCCACGGCTTCCTCACGCGCGAGGAGTTGCGCAAGCTCAAGGCCGGCCAGTCGTTCCTATGGAAGGTGCGGTTCGGGCTGCACATGCTCACCGGCCGGCGCGAGGACCGGCTGCTGTTCGACTATCAGATCAAGCTGGCGAAGCTCTTCGGATACGAGGATGCGAGCTTCACTCTGGCCGTCGAACAGCTGATGCAGAAATACTACCGCACCGTCATGGACGTGAGCCTGCTGAACGAAATGCTGCTGCAGCTGTTTCGCGAGGCCATCTTGACGCAAAGCGGACCGCCGCAGCCGATCAATCCGCGCTTCCAGATCCGCAACGATTACCTGGAAGTGACGCATCCGGAGGTCTTCCCGCGCTACCCCTCCGCCCTGCTCGAGCTGTTCGTGCTCCTGCAGCAGCATCCGGAACTGCGCGGCGTGCGCGCCGAGACGATCCGCTTGATCGGCACGCACGTCTGGCTGATCGACGAGGAGTTCCGGCAAAACCCGCGCCACCACCGATTGTTCATGGAGATTCTCTGCGCGCCGGTCGGCGTCACGCACGAGCTGCGCCGCATGAACCTGTACGGCGTTCTCGGCCGCTACATTCCTTCGTTCGGGCGCGTGGTCGGGCGCATGCAATACGATCTGTTCCACGCCTATACCGTGGACGCGCACACCTTGTTCGTGGTCAGCAATCTGCGGCGCCTGGCGATGCCGAAATTCAACGACGAATTTCCCGCCCTGAGCCAGATCATGCAATCCCTGCCGCGCCAGGAGATCGCCTATCTGGCGGCCTTGTTTCACGACATCGCGAAGGGCCGCGGCGGCGATCACTCGGAACTGGGCGCGGTCGATGCCGAGGCGTTTTGCCTGGAACAGGGACTCGGCCGCTACGAGGCGCGCCTGGTCGCCTGGCTGGTCAAGCACCATTTGATCCTGTCCATCACCTCGCAGAAAAAAGACATCAGCGATCCCGACATCATTCATGACTTCGCGCGCCGCGTGGGCGATCAGGTGCACCTGGACTATCTGTACGTGCTGACCGTCGCGGACGTGCGCGGCACCAATCCAAAGCTGTGGAATGCATGGAAAGCCCGGCTGTTCGAACAGTTCTACGAGCGCACCAAGCGCGCCTTGCGCCGCGGGCTCGAAACGCCGGTCGACCAGGAAGAACTGATCCGCGAAACGCAGGAGCAGGCGCGGAGCAAGATGCCGGAGGTTCCGCCGGAGCAGATAGCTCAGGTTTGGTCGCAATGGACCGAGGCATATTTCTTGCGCTTCACGCCGGAAGAAATCGCCTGGCAGACCACGCTGCTGGCGGGGCGGCATCCGCACGACGACACGCCGCTGGTGGCGATCAGGCAGCTGACCGACCGCGGCGGCACCGCGGTGCTCACCTACGCGCCCCGGCGCCTGCGAAGCTTTGCGCGAACCACCGCGGTGCTCGACCAGATGGGACTCAACGTGGTGGACGCCCGGCTGATCACGAGCGCCAACGGCTTCAGCCTGGAGACCTATGTGGTGCTGGAGGACAACGGCGCCGTGATCGCCGACACCGCGCGCATTCGCGAAATCGAACAAGGGCTGTGGCGCAACCTGCAGCAGCCGGAGGATTCGCCGGCGACGGTAACGCGGCGCGCGCCCCGGCAGGTGCGCATGTTCTCGACGCCCACGCAGGTCAATTTCAGCATCGACAGCCGCAATGGCCGGACCATCCTGGAATTGATCGCCGCGGACCGCCCGGGACTGCTCTCCGAGGTCGGCAAGGTGTTTCGCACCGAGCGCGTGGCGATCAACGGCGCCAAGATCATGACGGTCGGCGAGCGCGCCGAGGACGTGTTCTATATCACGGACGCCGAAGGGCGCCCCCTGCGGGAGGAAGCATGCCAGCGCCTGCAGGACTCGCTGGTGCGCGCGCTCGATCGGCGCGACGCGGCGCGCGTCTGAGATCGCGAACGCTTATGTCGTGCCCGGAGGACGGAGTGGGAAGGCGTTTCCCGGGCCGCCGTAAATCCGTCCCTGGAGGCTGCGGGAAAAACATCCATGTTTTTCACGCCCCGGGAAACACCTTCCCACTCCATCCTCTTTCTCGGCTAGCATCAAGCGACACAACTTCGAGCGAGAGCCGTGTCTCATAACGATCTACGAGTCATCATCGAGTCGGCATATGAATCGCGGGCGCATATCGCGCCGGCGAATGCCTCGAGCGAGGTCCGCGCCGCCGTACAGAGCGTGCTCGGACTGCTCGACTGCGGGAGCCTGCGCGTCGCGGAGAAGCAAGCCGGCGGCTGGCGGGTGAACGAGTGGCTGAAGAAGGCCGTGCTGCTGTCCTTTCGCGTCGCGGACAACGCCGCCGTGCAGGCAGGCGCCTTGAATTTCTACGACAAGGTGCCGCTCAAGTACGAGGGCTGGGATGCGGCGCGGTTTGGCGCCGCCGGAGTACGGGTCGTGCCGCCGGCGACGGTGCGGCGCGGCGCCTTCATCGCTTCGAACGTGGTGTTGATGCCGAGCTACGTCAACATCGGCGCGTATGTTGACTCGGGCACCATGGTCGACACCTGGGCTACGGTGGGCTCCTGCGCCCAGATCGGCAAGAACGTGCACCTCTCCGGCGGCGTGGGCATCGGCGGCGTGCTCGAGCCGCTGCAAGCCTCTCCCACCATCATCGAGGACGACTGCTTCATCGGCGCGCGGTCCGAAATCGTCGAAGGAGTCATCGTCGAATCGGGCGCGGTGATATCGATGGGGGTGTTCATCGGACAGAGCACGCGCATCTACGATCGCGAGCGCGATGAAATCCTGTATGGCCGCGTCCCCGCGGGCGCCGTGGTGGTACCGGGTACGCTGCCGGCGAAGAACGGCAAATACGGGCTTGCCTGCGCGGTCATCGTCAAGCGGGTGGACGCGCAGACTCGCGCCAAGACGTCGCTCAACGAGCTCTTACGCAACACCGACTAGGCCGCGGCGCGATGTTGTTGACCGGTTGACTAAGCATTCGCCCGGCAGGGGAAGCCGCTGCACGACAACGGGCGGCAGTTGCCGTGCAGCGGCTTCCCCTCCCCGGCGAATTCTCTCACCGGTCAGCATCACGGCGCAAAAGCCAACGGAACTGCCTCTTCTGCGCGGTGATGCTGGGCGGCCCAGCGCAAACAGCCTGGAGGGATAGGACGCGAGACGGCAACTGGGCTCCCTCGTTGCCGTCTCGCGTCCTATCCCTCCAGGCCTTGCGCACCGCTCAAATTCACCGTGCCGCGTCCGACGTCAGCGCGTAGCTCATGACATGGTGCGCAAGCAAAGCCCCGTCGGCCGCGCGGCGCACAGGATCGAATGTTGAAACCGAAGGGTTTCAAAAACGCTGAACTTGCCACAACCTCGGTCAATTCCTCGAGGGATGCCATGATTTCAGCCGAAGCGGCCCGTGATGTAGTCTTCCGTCAGCTTCTGCTGCGGGTTGGTGAAGACCAATTCGGTCGGACCGACTTCCACCAGATCGCCGAGGTGAAAGTACGCGGTACGCTGCGACACGCGCGCCGCCTGCTGCATGTTGTGCGTCACGATGACGATCGCGTAATTGGCCCGCAGTTCATCGATCAAATCCTCGATCCTCGCGCTCGCGATCGGATCGAGCGCCGAAGTCGGCTCGTCCATCAAGATGACCTCGGGATTCACGGCAATGGTGCGCGCGATGCAAAGCCGCTGCTGCTGTCCGCCGGACAGGCTGGTGCCCGGCGTCGACAGGCGGTCCTTGACCTCGTCCCAGAGTCCGGCGCGGGTCAGGCTGACCTGAACCAATTCGTCCATGTCGCCGCGGTTGTGCGTCAAGCCGTGAATTCGCGGTCCGTACGCCACATTGGCGTAGATCGAGTGCGGGAACGGCGTCGGCTTCTGAAAGACGATGCCGACGCGCGCGCGCAGCTGCGCCACGTCCTGTCTGCGATCGTAGATATCGTTCCCATCGAGAGTGATCACTCCTTCGACACGCGCGGCGGCGATCGTGTCGTTCATGCGGTTGAGGCAGCGCAAAAAGGTGGATTTGCCGCAGCCGGACGGTCCGATCATGGCGATCACCTGATTGCGGCCGATGTCGAGACTGACGTTTCTGACGGCATGCTTGTCGCCATAGTAAACGTTCACGCCGCGCGCCGTCATCACCACATCGCGCACCCGGTCCCGAACGGTTGCCGCTGCGTGGGCCTCGGTGGCGGAAGATTCATTCATCGGATGTTCGAGGCGGCGCCGGCTCAGCCGAAACGCCCGGTGATGTAGTCGTCGGTTCTTCGATCCCTCGGCGAGGTGAAAATCTGGCTGGAGGGACCTATTTCGATCAGCTCGCCCATGAACATGAATCCGGTGACGTTCGACACCCGCGCGGCCTGCTGCAGATTGTGGGTTACCACCACGATACAATATTTTTCACGCAGGGCCTGCAGGGTTTCCTCGACCCGCAGGGTTGAAATGGGGTCGAGCGCCGCCGTCGGTTCATCGAGCAACAGCACCTCGGGCTTCACCGCGATCGCGCGGGCGATGCACAGGCGCTGCTGCTGTCCGCCCGACAGACTCCGGCCGTCGGCCTGGAGCTTGTCCTTGACCTCGTCCCAGATCGCCGCGTCGCGCAAGGCCGATTCCACGCGCGACTTCAGATCCGCGCCGCGAATACCGCCGGCCAGCCGCAGACCGAACGCCACGTTGTCGAACACCGACATCGGAAACGGCGTCGGCTTCTGGAACACCATGCCGACGCGATAGCGCAACTCAGCCACATCGACCGTGGGGCCCAGAATGTCGCGGCCGCCGATCAGCACCTCGCCCACCGCGCGCTGGTTCGGGTACAGGCCGTACATGCGGTTCAGAACCCGCAGCAACGTCGACTTGCCGCAGCCCGACGGTCCGATGAAGGCGCTGATCGAATGATCGGCCAGTGACAGGTTGACGTGGTGCAGGGCCTGCACCTGGCCGTAATAGAAATCCAAGCCGCGGATTTCGATTTTTGGCGGTCCGAGATCCTTCGCCGGCTCCGGAACGGCGGCGGCCGGCGCGCGCATTTTCAAATGCCTCGGCGGCTTGGTCGAGGGCATCATCGATCGGATCCCCCCTGCGACTGCAGCACCGCCAACAGCACCCGCGCCGATATGCTGAGCACCAATATCGTCACGGTGATGATCAGGGCGCCCGCCCACGCGAGATCCTGCCAATCCTTGTACGGACTCAAGGCAAACTGGAAAATGACCACCGGAAGATTCGCCATCGGCGCGTTCAACTGCGTGCTCCAGAATTGATTGTTGAGCGCCGTGAACAGCAGCGGCGCGGTCTCTCCGCTGATGCGGGCGATGGCGAGCAGCAAGCCGGTGACGATCCCGCTTCGGGCCGCCGGATACAGCACGCTCACCGTCGTTCGCCAGGGGTACGCGCCGAGCGCCGCCGAGGAATCCTTCATGCCGATGGGCACCAGATTGAGCATGTCTTCGGTGGTGCGCAGTGTCACCGGAATCGCCAGGATCGCGAGCGCGAGGGCGCCGGCGATGGCGGAAAAGTGCCCCATGCGCACCACCACGATCTCATAGACGAACAGGCCGATGATAATCGACGGGGCGCTCAGCAGCACATCGTTGATGAAGCGAATACCGGCGCTGAGGCGCGAGCCGCGCCCGTATTCCGCGAGATAGGTGCCGGCCAGCACGCCGATGGGCGAGCCGATCAGGATGCCGAGCAGCGTCATCACGGCGCTGCCATACAGCGCATTGAGCAATCCGCCCTGGCCGCCGGGCGGCGGCGTCATCTGCGTGAACAAGTGCCACGACATGCCTGAGAGGCCGTGCGACACCAGGGTCCACAGAATCGCCGCCAGGCAGGCCAGGCCCGTCATGGTCGCGATGAGGGACAGGAAGAGAAAAACGGCGTTCTTCGCCTTGCGCAGCGCCCGCCGGGTCATACCGCGGCCCCCGTGCGCCGCTCCAGCCGCCGCAGCATCGCCTGCGCCGCCGCGATCACACTGAAGGTGATGAGAAACAACAGCAGGCCGAGCGCAATCAGCGAGGAGGTATAGAGATCGCCCACCGCTTCGGTGAACTCGTTGGCGATGGACGAAGAGATGGTCGTGCCCGGCGCCAGCAACGAAGAGCTGATCCGATGCGCGTTGCCGATCACGAATGTCACTGCCATGGTCTCGCCGAGCGCGCGTCCCAAGCCCAGCATGATGCCCCCGACGATGCCGACGCGCGAATGCGGCACGACCACGTTCCACATCACCTCCCAGGTGGTGGCGCCCAATCCGTAGCCGGATTCCTTGAGCATGGGAGGAACGGTGTCGAATACATCCCGCATGGTCGCCGCGATGAACGGCAGCACCATGATGGCGAGGACCACCCCTGCGGTGAGAATGCCGATACCGAAGGGCGGTCCCTTGAACAGCCCCCCGACGAAGGGGATGTGGCCGGGATGAGCGATCAACCAGGGCTGCACCTGACGCTGCAGCACCGGCGCCAGGACGAACAGCCCCCAGATGCCGAAAATGATGCTGGGCACGGCAGCGAGCAATTCGACGGCGACGCCGATGGGCCGTTTCAACCAGGGTGGGCACAGTTCCGTCAGAAACAGGGCGATCCCGAACCCTGCCGGTACCGCCAGCAGCATGGCGATCACGGAAGTGACCACCGTGCCGTAAATCGGTGCCAGGGCCCCGTATTCATCGGTCACCGGATTCCAAATCTCTCGCGTCACGAAGGAGAATCCGAAGTGCGCGAGCGCCGGCCACGCGCCTCGCACCAGCGACACCCCCACTCCTCCCAGGATCAACAGTACGAGTATCGCCGCGCAGAGCGTCGCGGCGCGGAAAATCCTCTCGTAAATCAACTGCTTTGCGGCGTGCCTCGGATCGATGATCGCCACGATGTCAATTTCGCTCCCGCTATGTTCCGCTCCACAGCGGATGGCCGCCCGACGTGATTTCCGAAGCCCAGGTCTTTTTCACCTGCGCGATCAACGCGGCGGGCAACGGCACGTAGTCCAGTTCGGCTGCCATACTAGCGCCATCCTTGTACGCCCAGGAGAAGAACTTCAGCGCCTCATTGACCGGTGCCGCGTCTGACGGCTGCCTGTACAGGAGAATGAAACTCGCGCCGGTAATCGGCCAACTCCGGGCGCCGGCTTGATCGGTCAGGATCAAATAGTAGCTATCGGCATGGGCCCAGTCCGCATTGGCCGCCGCCGCCTGGAAGGACTCTGCATTCGGCGCAACGGCGCTGCCCGCCTTGTTGGTCAGCAGGGTGTACGCCATCTTGTTCTGCTTGGCGTAGGCGTACTCGACGTAGCCGATCGCGCCGTCCGTCTGGGTGGTCATGTTGGCGACCCCCTCATTGCCCTTGGCCCCGATCCCCGTCGGCCATTGCACCGAGGTATTGGCGCCGATCGTCGACATGAACTTGGGACTCGCTTTGGACAGGTAGTCGGAGAACAGAAAGTTCGTTCCAGAGCCGTCTGAGCGGTAAACAGGGGCAATCGCGGTGTCCGGCAACGCCAGCTTCGGATTCAGGCTTTTGATCTTCGGGTCATTCCACTGGGTGATCTCTCCCAGATAGATAGCGGCTATCGTGGCGCCGTTCAGGTGCAGTTGGCCGGCCTGAATTCCTTTGATGTTTACCACGGGAACGACGCCGCCAATGATCATGGGAAACTGAAGAAGACCGGCCGACTTCAGGTCATCGGGCTTCAGGGGCATGTCCGAGGCGCCAAAAGTCACGGTCTTGGCCTTGATTTGTTTGATGCCGCCACCCGACCCAATGGACTGATAGTTGAGACCCACTCCCGTGAGCTTCTTGTAGGCGTCCGCCCACTTGGCGTAAATCGGATAGGGGAAGGTCGCGCCGGCGCCGGAGATATCCGCCGCAATGGCGCACAGGCTGAAGCAGATTGCGGCAGCGGAAATCAACAGCCGAGTTGGGCTCTTCAGATGCATATGGGCTCCGGTGTGACAATTGGCGCGGACTTCTAGTCCAATGGCGCGGTGCAGGTGGCGACCCGTCATTGTCGACAGGAAATGTGACCGTTTTGTGACTCCGAACGGATCGCTGGCCCCGGCGTCGACGCCTCGGCCCCCTGGTCAAGGCCGCCGAAAGCGATCAGAAGGCGAAGCGAGCACCGATTACCGGCGCAAGGTTGTTGTCGTAATGATACGGGACGCCGGGACCGTGAGGAATGGCGATGGCCAGGCCGCCGCTCACGTCGGAATACGCGATTCCCGCATAGACGTCGAAACGCTTGGTGTAGCGATGATCCACATACAGCGAAAACTCATTGAGGAAGCCCGAGCAGGAAGCGCGGAAACTGGTGGGCGGGCAGGCCGAAGGAACCCGGAAGTCGTTCTGCCACTGATGATAGTAGGACAAAGTGATGTCGGTTTTAGGGTCGTAGGCGTATTTGACGCCCGTCCAGGCGATCTGCACGAGCTTGGGAGAATCAAGATTGTTGTCTTCGACGCCGCTCAAGAGGTAACCGCCCTGGGCCGAAGCGCCGACGCCCAACGGGTTCGTAGGGTTGAATTGCTGGATGTGTTCGTAGCCGCCAAAGAACTTGAACACGCCCCAGGTGTATCTGGCGGCGAGCATGATGGCCGTGTTGTCGGTCACGATGCCATATTCGGTGTTGCTCGTTCCGATCACATTGGCCCCGGTAATGGGGTTTGTATTGATGCTGTTGAGGGTCGACTGAAAGGACTGCGTGGGACTCTCAGGCCCCAGCAAGGGGTTGAGTACGCTGATCGCCTGGTTGTAATGCTGAAAGACGATGTCAGCGGAGATCTTGGCGTACGCTGCGCCGAGATCGAATCCATAGGCGGAGTTATGCGCCTGCTCAGGAGTACACGTGGCGGCGCTCCAGGATGCGGAAGCGGAATAGCAGCCGCCAGAACCGTCGGCGAATTTATACATCGCCCC
>Ga0181537_10000321_pt1 | contig 44925 bp, 34 predicted proteins | sample PEATcosm2014_Bin_39_FD_119765 | JGI IMG/M metagenome (GOLD analysis project Ga0181537, IMG submission 119765) | Peatland microbial communities from MTU Mesocosm Facility, Houghton, MI, USA - PEATcosm2014_Bin23_10_metaG | ecosystem: Environmental > Terrestrial > Soil > Wetlands > Peat | place...
CCGCGACGCGACGAAGATCACGCGCCATGCGCGGCCTTGCCGTGTCGCTGCCGTTTGCCTTGGCGGCCTGTCAAACGGCGGTCATTGATTCCCGTGGAGCGGTGGGGATTGCCGACAAGACAATTCTGATCGACTCGCTGGTGATCATGCTGGCGATCGTCATCCCTACTATCGTCGCCACCCTCGGATTCGCCTGGTGGTTCAGATCGTCGAACCGGCGCGCCGCCCGTCTGCCGGACTGGGCATATTCCGGCCGGATCGAGCTGATCGTCTGGTCCATTCCGCTTCTGGTCATCATTCTGCTGGGCGGCGTGGCATGGATCGGTTCGCACGATCTCGATCCGGCGGAGCCCTTGGCATCCGACAAACAGCCGCTCGACGTGCAGATCGTCTCCCTGGATTGGAAATGGCTGTTCATCTACCCGCGGCAGGATGTCGCGAGCGTCAATCAGCTTGTCATACCGGACGGCACGCCCATCCGGTTCTCGTTGACTTCGGCGAGCGTGATGAACGCGTTCTTCGTTCCGCAGCTTGCAAGCATGATTTACACGATGAATGGCATGACGACCAAACTGAACCTGATGGCCGACGAGCCCGGCGTCTTCGCCGGATTGTCCAGCCACTTCAGCGGCGACGGTTTTTCCGGCATGCATTTCGACGTTCGCGCCATTCCGGAAGACCAGTTCTCCGCTTGGATCGAAGCCGCGCGCAGGTCCGGCCCCGCCCTCGATACCGCCGGCTACGAGGCCCTGGAGAAGCAGGGTACGAACGTCGCACCATCGACCTTCCGATTGGTGGACTCCAAATTGTTCGAGCGAATCGCGACGCAGGAGCTGCCCGCAGCTCCTGGCGCACAGCAGCCGGGAATGCCGAAGTGAATCTTCTCGGCAAGCTCAGCTGGGCGGCCGTTCCGCTCGATCAGCCGATCCCGATGATCGCGTCGAGCGTGGTCGCGCTCGCCATCGTCGGCGTTCTGGTCTGGGTCGTGTGGCGCGGTTGGTTCCCGTACCTTTGGCGTGAGTGGATTACCAGCGTCGATCACAAGCGGATCGGGATCATGTACATCGCGCTTGCGATGGTGATGCTTCTGCGGGGCTTCGCCGACGCCATCATGATGCGGTTCCAGCAGGCCGTGGCGTTCCGCGCCCCGGGCTTCCTGCCGCCAGAGCACTATGACCAGATCTTTTCGGCGCACGGGACGTTGATGATCTTCTTCGTCGCCATGCCCTTCGTCATCGGGTTGATGAACTTCGTCGTGCCGCTGCAATTGGGGGTTCGCGATGTCGCGTTTCCGACCTTCAATTCGGTCGGATTCTGGCTGACGGCGACCGGTGCCTTGTTGGTCAACATTTCGCTGGTGGTGGGCGAGTTCGCGCGCACGTCGTGGCTGCCTTACCCGCCGCTTTCCGAGCTCACCTACTCACCCGGCGTGGGAGTCGATTACTACCTCTGGGCGATCGAGATCTCGGGCGCGGGAACGCTGATCGCGGGCATCAACTTGGTCACGACAATCCTGAAGCTGCACGCGCCCGGCATGACCTATCTGCGCATGCCCATGTTCTGCTGGACAAGCCTGGCCTCCAATCTGCTGATCGTCGCGGCTTTTCCGATCCTGACCGCGACGCTGGCCATGCTGCTGCTCGATCGTTATCTCGGCTTTCACTTCTTCACCAACGAAGCCGGCGGCAACATGATGATGTTCATGAACCTGATCTGGTCCTGGGGCCACCCGGAAGTCTACATCCTCATATTGCCGGCATTCGGCATCTTCTCCGAAGTCGTTTCCACTTTCTCCGGCAAGCCGCTGTTCGGCTATCGTTCGATGGTGATCGCCACGATGGCGATATGCATTCTCTCTTTCATTGTCTGGCTGCACCACTTTTTCACCATGGGCGCCGGACCCGACGTCAACGCCGTGTTCGGCATCGCGACGATGGTCATCGCGGTACCGACGGGCGTAAAGGTCTTCAACTGGCTGTTCACCATGTACGGAGGTCGCATCGTCTACACGACACCGATGCTGTGGTCGATCGGGTTCATGGTCACCTTCGTGATCGGCGGCATGACCGGAGTGCTGCTCGCGGTTCCACCAGCCGACTTCATGCTGCACAACAGCCTTTTCCTGGTGGCCCACTTTCATAACGTGATCATCGGCGGTGTGCTGTTCGGTGCGTTCGCCGGATACACGTTCTGGTTCCCGAAGGCCTTCGGCTTTCGCTTGCACGAAGGGCTCGGCAAGGCGGCGTTCTGGTGCTGGACCCTCGGCTTCTACACAGCCTTCATGCCGCTCTATGCTCTCGGGCTGATGGGCATGACACGCCGCATGCAGCACTACGACGTTGCGGCATGGCATCCGTGGCTGCTCGTCGCCGCGGCTGGCGCCGCGATCATCCTCGTCGGCATCATTTTCCAGGTCGCGCAGCTGGTGGTCAGTGTCCGACGGCGCGACGAGCTTCGCGACGCGACCGGCGATCCCTGGAATGGTCGGTCGCTGGAATGGTCGATCCCTTCGCCGCCTCCCTCCTTCAACTTCGCCGTCCTGCCCGAGGTGGAAGGCGAAGAAGCCTATTGGGGCGTGAAACGGCGCCAGCATGAAGCGCTCGGCGATGAACCGGAATATGCCGAGATCGAAATGCCGCGCAACAGCCCGACCGGATTCGTCTGCGCTTTCTTTGCCACCATCATGGGCTTCGCGCTCATCTGGTATATCTGGTGGCTCGCCGCCGCCGCGGCGGTCGGCGCGTTCGCGACCTTCGTGGCCTTCGCCTGGCGCGACCGCAACGAAGACGCCATTCCGGCCAGCGAAGTCGCCCGGATCGATCGAGCCAACCGCTCCGCGCGCACGGAAGCTTTCGCCCGGCAGCAGGTCCGATCATGAGTTCAGTTCAGGCCGTTGCCGACGACCCGCACCGGCTGGGACATCGCCAGGATACTCGGCGTGCCGGACCTAGCAAACGCATCGTCGTCGGATACGGTTTCTGGATCTTCCTCCTCAGCGACATTGTCATGTTCTCGGCTTTCTTCGCGACCTACGCCGTTTTGGCCGACAGGCGCGCTGGCGGGCCGGGCGGAAGCGACTTGTTCGATCTGCGCAATGTCGGAATCGAAACGGCGTGTCTGCTGCTGTCGAGCTTCACATGCGGCGTGGCCAGTATCGGCGCACTCAGGCGGCGCGACTGGTTTTACGGCGCTATGGCCGCGACTTTCATCCTTGGCGCCGCGTTTCTGGCCCTTGAAATCAGGGAATTCGCCGGGCTGGTGGCGCGGGGCGCGGGTCCAACGCGCAGCGCTTTTCTTTCCGCCTTCTTCACCTTGGTCGGGTTGCACGGGCTTCACGTGACGGCGGGTTTGCTTTGGCTGCTCACGATGATGGCGCAGACGCTCGCCAAGGGCTATCGCACAGACATCTTGCGCCGCATGCTGTGCTTCAGCCTGTTCTGGCATGCGCTCGACATCATTTGGGTCGCGCTGTTCACCGTCGTCTATTTGCTGGGAGTCCGGTCATGACAGAGCCCACCCGCATGGCTGATGACGAGGAGCCGGGCGGCACGACCGCAGACGAAGCTTTCGACGGCGCCAAGATTACCGATGGATTTACGACTTATGTGGTCGGTTTGGGCTTGTCCGCGCTGCTCACCGCCATATCATTCTTTATCGTAACTACGACCTTGGTCTGGCAGCCGAGCATTCCCGTGGCGCTCGTCGTTCTCGCAATCGCGCAGATGGGAGTCCACCTCGTCTTCTTTCTGCACATCACCAGCGGCCCGGACAATGCCAACAACGTCATGGCTCTGGCCTTTGGCGTGCTGGTCGTCCTGCTCCTGATCGGGGGGTCGCTCTGGATCATGTCGCATCTGAATCACAACATGCCGGCGATGGATCAGATGATGCGGATGCAATAACGCTCAGACTTGCCACTGAAACCGCTGACGTCTCATTCTAGTCGCCACGGTCTGTGGATGCGGCCCGGGCTAGTTGAGGATCGCGTTGAATTGTCCCGTCGTCATGGAGGCCAGCTGAGCGTTGGTGAAGGAATTGATCTGGTTGGCGCTCAGGCCCAGCAGCGCGCCAGGCGTCAGAGCCTGAACTTGCTGGGTGGTCAGGAGCGAGACGTCGGACGTCGTCAGGCCATAGACCTGACCGGCTGACAACGAAGCGAAGTCGGTCGCCGTGATGGCCAGGATCTGGCTGGAGGACAGCGATCCCAATTGCGCCGCGGACAACCCGGCGATTTGCACCGTGTTCAACACCACGACATCCGCGGTGCCAAGACCGCCGAGCTGGCTGGCGGTGAGGACGCCCAGTTGACTCGACGTCAATCCCGTCAATTGCGTCGTCGACAGCGCTGCGACATCGGAAGTGCTGAGCCCGGCCACCTGAACCGTGGTCAACGTCCCCAGGGTACTCGAGGCAAGTTCGCCGATCTGCGTCGTCAACAGGCTGCCAAGCTGAGTCCCCGTCAACGCATCGGTGTTGGTCGACCCCAGGCTGTTGAGTACGGTCGCCGAAAGCCCCGCTATTTGCGTGGTCGACAACGCCACGACGTCGGTGGTGGACAACCCGGCCAGGACTGTGGAATTGAAGCCCGCCAATTGGGCCGCGGTCAGCGATGTCAGTTGCGTCAGCGTGATCGCATCGAGATTGGTCTTTCCGAACGCGTGCAAGCCGGCGGCATCGAGGCCGAACAACTCGGTTGTGGTCAGGTTCCGGAACTGGGTGCTGGTCAGCGACCCGAGGGTGGCGACCGCCACGTTAGCCAACTGGGTCGCGGTAAGCTGGTCGATGACGCCGGTCATCAACGCGTCGAGGTTGGTCTTGCCCAGGCGGCTGATAGCTTGCGGCGTGAGCTCGCTCAATTGCGTACCGGTTAGACCGCGGAGCTGTGTCGTGGTCAGCGCATGAAAGTTCGTCGCACTAAGCGAGTTTAATGCTGCGGGAGCCAGGCCCGAGATCTGCGTGGTGGTGAAGTGCTTGACCTCGGTCGTGGTCAGGCCGGCGGCCTGCGTCGCCTGCAATGCGCTGATCTGCGTGCTGGTGGGCGTCAGGAAAATGTCGGTTCCGCCGTTGCCGTCGCTGGCAAAGCTAAATTGAGCGCTGGCAAAGCTGCCGGAAACGGTTAGATCGACGGCCGGCCCGCCCGCGCTGACCACCAGCGTGTTGCCGCTCCAGGAGACCGACGTGACCGTGAGGCCTGCAAGGTCGATCGTGTCGCCGTCGCCGAATCCCGTAGTGTCGTCGCCGCCGAAGCCGGAGATCACGCCGCCCGACGCGATGAACGAAGACACATTGCCGATCGTCAGGGTTCCGGCCGACGCGCCGCCGGCGAAGATGACGGTCGAAGCCGAGGCGCCGGACAGAGCCGCGAAGGTTCCGCCTGAGATGATCGTGCCGCTGGCAATGCCGCCGGCGTAGGCCGTCATGAATCCGCCGGAATCAACCACTGTGCCGCTCGCGCTGCCACCGGAAGACACGATTTCAAATGTACCGCTGTTGACAGTGGTGCCGCTGGCGACTCCGCCGCTAAAGACATGCTCGACGCTACCGCCCTGCTCGCCACCCAAGCCCATCAGCACTGCGGCGCGCGTGATGCCCCCGGATGAGACAGCAATCCAGCCGCCGCTGTCGGCAACCGTACCGCTCGCGATGCCGCTGGAATATACGTATTCATACCCTTCTTGACCGCCGCCGGAGCTGGCTCCAAGGACGATGGTGCCGACAGTGAGGCCTCCAGAGGAGACGATTTGACTCAGACCGACGTTGACCACCGTGCCGCTGGCGATTCCACTGCCGAAGACGGTCTGCGTGTTGTCGTCGCCGTCATTGGCCAGGACGGTTCCGATCGCGGTCGCGCCCGAGAACAAGTCGAGCCGGCCGCCATCGCTGACGACGAATCCGGACACGGTCCCGCCGCCGACACCCAGTGATGCAACCGCGCCGCTATCGACCAGGATTCCGTCGACGGTGTAGCTGCCGCCGGTGCCGGACGCGTAGCCTCCGCTCGAGATCAGGAGATCATTGCTGTATTGGGCGTCTTCGCTAAAGAGGACCGCGCCTGAACTGACCTCCGAACCGCTGGCGGTGGCGCCGGAATTGACCGAGAAACTGCCGCTGGCCAGTACCGTCGTCGAGGGTGCGACCCCACCCGACGAGACGATGGCTTGGCCCCCGCTCTGAATGACAGTGCCGCTGGTCGAGCCGCCGGCACCGACAACCAGGCTGCCGCCGTCGGCGATCTCGTATCCGACGATCGCACCGGAATAGAGCGTCGCGCCGTCGAACACGTTGGTCGTGCCGCCGTCGGTGGCGGTGGCCCCGTTCGATACATACAGTTCGCTGACGATGCCGCCGCTGGAGACCACCGTGCCGCTGGCCGTGCCAGTGGAATCGACGAAGTCCAGCGTTCCGCCGGATTTGATTATGCCGCCGGATTCGGCGCCGCCTACCGAGATGAATTCGACACCCCCGCGGCTCACCACCGTGCCGCTCGCAACGCCCGCTACCTCAACGGACCCGCCGCTGTCGACCACGGTGTTGCTGGCCGTGCCGCCGGCGTCGACGAGCAGCAGACCGCCGCTGCTGACGACGAAACCCGATATCGTAGCGCCACTGACGACTTCGAGACCGATGATCGCGCCGCTCTGGGCCGAAACGCCATCGATGACGTTCGAAACCGCGGCGCCGTTGAAAACGACAGGAGTACCGGAAAAAACAATCAAGCCCGAAACATAGGCGCCGCTGCGGATAACCGAACCGGTGGCCGTGACGGTGGGGGCGGTTAGGTCGAGGATGGCGCCGCCGTTGATGATCGCGCCGCTGATGATGGCGGTGTCATAGGCAATAAGCGTTCCGCCGCTCAGGACGGTCGGGTCGATCTCGCTGGCCGTGTTGTCCACTTCTTCGGATGCACCGGCATAGATGACCGTGCCGCTCGCGGTACCGCTTTCATTATAAAATGTGCCGCCGCCTTCCACGGCGGTGCCGCTCATGGCGCCGCCAAAGTTCCAATAGCTCCCGCCACTGCTGACGATGACGCCCCTGGCAACATTGTAACCATAATCGACCCCGCCGCTGCTCACCACGGTGTCGATCTCGGTGCCGCTGACGGACGCGTTCTCGTTGTCGAAGATGGTGGCGCTGATCATCGTGGCGCCGGGATCGACGGCAATGTCGAGGATGGAACTGGCGGCGAAGCCCACGATCGTCGCCCCGGATTGGATTTCGAGGCCGAACAGTGCGCCACTCTGAAGCGTCACCCCACCGAATACGTTCGAGCCGGCACCGTTATAATCATAGGTGCCGCTCGGAACAGCGACCCCGTTGGCCTGGCCACCGGACAGCACCATCTCGGCGCCGCCGCTGTCGATCACCGATCCTTCGTCCAAGCTCCCGGACGAGACGGTCAGCGCACCGCCGCTGCTGACCACGGTGCCAGACCCTGAGCCGTTGTCGTAAATGGTAAACTGGGCGCCGTTTCCAACCGAGGTGTCGTCGGCTTCCCCTAAGTCAAAGACCGAGCCGCCGCTGGCGACGGTCGCCGAGAAGGAGTAGCCGCCGGCATCGACGAACAGCAGGCCGCCGCCGACCGTCGTGCCGCTGACGGACCCGCCCGAATCGACGAATATGACACCGCCGTTGCTGAGGGTCAGGCCAGACGAAGTCTGGCCTGACGAAACCGTGATGATACTCATATCACCTTATTTCGATTTGGCAGCGGCACCCTGCCGTGCAGAGCCTGCAGGTTCGTCGGCGGCGCGAATCGGCACGATATTGCCGGGTTGGTCGACCGCGTGTTCTCCGAAACCCGGGATTCGTTTCAGCACGGATTTGACCTGCGCCGCCGTGATCAGGCGCGAGCATTCGAATTGGCGCTGCGTATCCTTGTGCCGGGGGCACCAGAGGAAGTCCTTATGGTCGAAACGCAAGCGCGGATCGTTCCAGCAACTGTTGCAGGCGTGATAGTTGATCACTCGCCAGGGCGTCTCGAACTCGTTCACGGCCGCCGTGAAGCCGCTGATCATCACCACCTTGGTCCCGGCCGCCCAGGCCAGCCACGACAGGCCCGAGGACACGCCGATGAAGAAGTCGGCATGCTTGAGCCATCGCGCCCGCTCGGCCAGCGGGCGGTCGCCGGTCTGGTCCTCGGCGCCGTGCGGAATGTGGTTCCACACCAGACCGATGCCGTGCGTGGCCTGCCGGTCGATGCAGATCACGCGATAGCCAGCCTCCTTGAGGAAGGCGACGATCTCGCGCCAGCCGGTCGGGTTGTTCCAGTACTTGGCCTGGGTGGTGCTTTGTACCGCGATGCAGACGTAGGGTTCGGGGATCGGCCGCGATTCGTCGTCGAGGACGATCTTGGGCGGCTCCTCCTTGGGATCGACGCCCAGAATGTAACCCGCGGTGCGATGCAGCCCGACCAGCCGGAAATCGGCCGGCTGGAACACGCGATCCTCGTCGTCGAAAAACAGCCCGAGATTGTAGGTGGCGTAGTTCTTCTCGGGCTTCACGGCTTCGGGCGCAATGAAGGTGATTTCCGGATAGGCCTTCTCGAACAACGGGATCATGCGCTCGGCCATCACCACGGTCAGGCGGCAATCGTGAACGCGCTGGAACCTGGCGGCATATGGGAACCAGCCCATCGTGTCGCCGATGGTGCCGACGGGCAGTTGGATCGCGACGTCCTTGCCCTTGCAGTCATAATCGTGGCTCAGCACCGAGTCGGCGCCGCTCCACACCTCGATCCGCGCGCGAATGAAATAGCGCTTGGTGCTATTGACCCGGCCGCCCTTCAGCGTGGCCTCGAACAAGATGTTGCCGGTGTCGAGATCGGACAGCCGAACTCGCCACGGCTTCTCGGCCTCGGGCAGGAAGACACGGACCCCATCGTTGAAGTCGAAGCGGAGGCCGCGGGGGCCTTTCTGGGTCGGCTTTTCGGCCGCGGCCGGAAAGGCTCGTTTCTGGTCCGGTGGCTGCCCTTCGCCGGTGGCTTCCGGTGCGCTCGCTAGCGTTTCAGGCGCCACCGCGGAATCAGCCGCCGTCGAACCAATCTCGGGTTGTTCCTTCGACGTCGCCGCGCCGGTTTCCGGCTGCGCGCCCGATTCTTCGCCTTCCACCTGCTAACCCCCTGGCAACCCGGACATTTTCACTTACGGCCGAGGTCGAGTCGCCCCTAGCTAAAGCACTTTAAACGACCTGCAAGTAGCCGCAAACGAATTCTCCGTGATGCGACGATGCGCACCTTCCTGAATGACGATAGCCCCGCATTGCATGACGATTCTGAATATCGTCAATCCAACGATCAATACTGGCCGCGCCGCAATTCTTTGATCCGTTCGGCCAGATAGGACCCCGCCGTATACCGATCGGAAAGCACGACCTCGGCGCGCGGATGGAGAAACAGGGGCAACGAGATTCTTGACCGATCCCGGTGTTCGCCGGTCGGGTTGACCACCCGATGCGTGGTCGAGCGGTAATATCCGCCGGACACTTCCTGAAGCATGTCGCCGACGTTGATGGCCAGCGAGCCGAAGTCGCAGGGTACGTCGGCCCAGTGTCCGTCCCGGCGCAACAGTTGCAGGCCAGGTTCATTGGACGATGCGAGCACCGTGAGGAAGTTGATGTCCTCGTGCGGGGCCGAGCGCAGCGCATCGGGCGGTTCGTTGCCATTGAGCGGCGGATAGCGCAGAACCCGGAGCAGCGTCAGCGGACTTCCGGCGATCATCTGCGGGAGCGGCATGCTGAACCGATTGCGCACATCGGTCGGAGTATTGGCTTCCACCCAACCCAATAGTTCCTGAGCCACGGCACCGACCAGATCGTAGTATCGGCGCGCCGCATCCGAAACTTCGGACGGATAGCGGCCCGAGCCGTAGATATGGAAATATTCCTTGAGGTCCTGACGATGATGGGTCTTCGCGGTCTCGGCCTTTTCGGTCGAGAAGAATCCGTCGTACTCGCCGCCCTTGACGGCATAGGCGTACTTGGCATCGCTTTCAAAAAAGTCCAGCCATTCGCGGTGAATTTGCTCGAGCAGTTCCGATGGCGCGGGTTGGTTGCGCAACACGCCGAACCCGGTGCGGCGCAGCGAATCGGTGAAGCGCGCCGGCGCGCCCGGGTCCCGGTAGTCGACCGCCGTGACGCTGAACTCGTCGTCCATCGTGACCCTCTCCTCGGCGCTCGCCGCGTCGCGCTTTTACCCCGGGTGCCGCTTGCGGACAAGCGGGGCGGCATTCCGGAAATCACTCCCCAAATCACTCGCGCGGCGTCGCATCCGGTATATGATTTGGGCCTCATCCAACAGCGCATCCAAGCGCCGGGGCCAAGGGGGGATCATGATCGAGTTCGAGGCGGCGGTGCTGAATGGCGTCGGCAAGGATTTGTCCATCGAACGCATTCGCATCGGGGAATTGCAACCTGACGACGTGCTGGTGCGCATCAAGGCTTCGGGGCTGTGTCACACCGATCTCGAAGTGATCGAGGGTTCGCTCGCCTATCCCATGCCGATCGTGTTAGGCCACGAAGGGGCCGGTATCGTGGAAGGAATTGGAAGCGCCGTCACCGATGTCAAAGTCGGCGACAGCGTCGTCTGTTCGTGGAATCCGCATTGCGGGCATTGCTTCTATTGCGAGCGTGACCTGCCGATCCTGTGCGAAATCTATACACGCCATCAGCCCGCCGGGCATTTGTTCGACGGCAACTCGCGGTTGGCAGGTGCTAAGGGCGCGATCCATCATTTCTCGGTGGTTTCGTCCCACGCCCAATACGCGGTCGTGCCGCAATCGGGTGCCATCGCGGTGCCCAAGGAAATTCCGCATGACCGCGCTTGTCTGATCGGCTGCGGCGTGATGACCGGTGTCGGCGGCGCGACTCGAATCGCCTCGGTAGCGCCCGGCGCCAACGTCGCGGTGATCGGCTGCGGCGCGGTGGGGCTCAATGCGGTCCAAGGCGCGCGCATCGCCGGCGCCGGACAGATCATCGCCATCGATCGACAGCCCATGCGGCTCGCCCAGGCCAAGCAATTCGGCGCCGACCTCGGCCTGGAGGGCGATCCCGCGGCAATTCTGGATGGCGTCAAGGCGGCCACGCACGGCCGCGGCGCCGACTATGTGCTGGAAGCCGCGGGCAACGAGATCGGTTTCCGCATCGCCGCCGAAATCACTCGACCCGGTGGGCAGCTCGTTTTCCTCGGCAAGGTCGCGTTTGGTCAGGATGTCGCGTTTCGTTGGGGTTCGCTGATGGGCGAGAAGCGCATCACCCGTTCCTCTTACGGCGGGGCGCGGCCGAAGCGGGACTTCCCCTGGCTGGCGCGGCTCTATCTCGAGGGCCGGCTCAAGCTCGACGAGCTGATCACAGCGCGCCTGCCGCTGGCGCGGATCAACGAGGGGTTCGACGCGATGCGCCGCGGCCAAGGCATCCGAACCGTCGTCCTGCCGTGAGCGCGATTGCGAAGCCCTCGTTGCGTCATCCGGCGCTGCGGCCGGATTGGATCGACCGCCCACACGAAATCCAGTCGCTCGGCGACTTGCCGCTCGAGTCGGGCGCCGCCATTCGCGATGCGCATCTTTGCTATGTGACGCACGGCACGCTCAACGCGGCGCGCGACAATGCAATCCTCGTCCTATCCGCCATCGGCGCCACCCATCATCGGCTCGACTTCCTGATCGGACCGGGCCGAGCGCTCGACCCCCAACGCCACTGCATCGTCTGCGTGGACGCGCTGGGCAACGGCCTGTCGATTTCGCCCAGCAATTCGCGCGCCCAGCCCGGCATGGGCTTCCCGCGCTTTTCCATCCGCGACATGGTGGCGAGCCAGGCGCGGTTGATCGATGCGCTGGGGATCGCGCGCCTTGCCGCGGTGTGCGGGGCGTCAATGGGCGGAATGCAGGCCCTGCAATGGGGCGCGAGCGATCCCACGCGCGTCGGAAAATTGATCGCGATGACGCCGATGACGCGTACCTCGTCCTGGTCGCGCGCCATCGCCGAACTTTCGCGCCAGGCCCTGATGCTCGATCCCGCCTGGACCGGTGAGCGCTTCGCGGGCACCCCCACGCGCGGCTACGCGCTATGGGCCGGTCTCATGCGCGTGCTGGCGAGTCGCACGCCGGATGCACTCGCCCGCTCGCTGCCCGATCCCGCCGGGACGACCGCATACCTGGCCGAGCTTGGCGAAGATGCCGCCATCAACGGTCCCGATCCGATCGACTGGATCTATCAAACCTGGGCCTATGACGGTCACGATGTCGGCCAGACGCCGGGTTGCGGCGGCAGCATCGAAGCAGCTCTCGGGCGCGCCGTCATGCCCGCGCTGGTGTTGGCGCCGCCGGTCGATCTCTACAACCCTCCCGACGAGGCTCGCCGCGCGGCGGCGTTGCTGCCGCGCGGCACATTCGTGGAAATTCCGTCGGTCGAGGGGCACCAGGCCGCGTCGGCGGTCGATGCGCGAGATGCCGCCCTGCTCAACCGGACGATCGGACGGTTCCTCGTGGAGGTTTAGGCGCGCGGCGGCTTGTCGGTGCCCCTCATCGTCACCTGATTGAGCCGCTCCATCGCGAATTTGTGGAAGGCGACGGCTTCGGCGTCCATGTCGGCCTTGGGCGACGGTTCGTGATCGAAATTGCGGTACCGGTCGGTGCCGCGCACCAACATGGCGCCGTCCTTGGCGACGATGGTCTGCTTGACGTGGGGCGCCATGTAGCGGACCGCGAAGCCGATGCGGCGGCGATCCGAATTGTTGGGTTCCGAGCCGTGCACGATGCCGACATGGTGCAACGAGAATTCGCCAGCCTTGAGGTCGAGCTCGACCCATTTGCGGTCGCCGAGGTCGACCGAAACTTCCTGCCCGCGCGACAGCATATTGTCCTTGGCGAAGGTGTCGATGTGCGGCATGTCGACGAGGTGCGTGCCGGGAATGACGCGCATGGCGCCATTCTCTGTGTCGCTGTCGACGAAGGCGACCCAGGCGGTGATCACGTCGCCGGAATTGAGACCCCAATAGTGCGCGTCTTGGTGCCACGACACATACCCGGGATCGTGCGGCTCTTTGGTGAAGAAGCTGGAGCTGTAGACCATGATGTCGGGTCCGAGAACGTCGCCGACCGCATCAAGGATCGACGGCATCCGCACGATCTCGTCGAGCCAAGTGAGGTAGAGATGCGCCTTGTGGCGCAGGATACCCTGCAGCTTGCCGTACTTGGCCTCATGCGCCTCGAGCTTGCGCATATAAGAGGCGGCCTTCTCGGTGCTCATGGCGCGCACCGGAAAGTGGTAGCCAAGCTCGCGATAGCGTTCGACCTCGGCCGCGCTGAGGCGGCCGGGCGCGGTGCGCGCAGCGGTGGCGGTGGTCATCGAAATCCTCCGAACATGGTTACCCTTCTGCTCAGGTCCGGGAAAGGGCTTGGCAACTTCATGCCGCCTTCTTTCCCCATAACCGCTTCGATGCGATATCCGCGCCCTTGCGCAGATTGCCGAGCTTCGCCCAGACGACGTCCTCGGTGACCCATTCGTAGCCGACGAAAGTGCCGAAGCCGCAGTCGGGCGTCGCGATCACCCGCTCGCGGTCGCCCACCGCCTCGACCACGCGCTCGATGCGTTGCGCCACCACCTCCGCATGGTCGACGATGTTGCTCTTCGAATCGACCACGCCGGCAAGCAAAGTCATGTGGTCGGGAAATTTGTGCTTTTTCAGCGCGGCGGCCTCGTGCTGCTTGGCCGAATTGCCGAATTCGAGCCCAAGCGCGCCGGCTTTCGCCTTGTAAAGGAGGGGCAGCACCTTCTCCATGGCGATGTCGTGGACATGCGGGCCTTCCCAATTGCCCCAGCAGACATGGAGCCGGATCCGATCGGCCGGCAGCCCCTCGATCGCCAGGTTGAAGGCCGCGACATGCTGTTCGAGGATGGCGAGGTACTCGTTCTCGGTCTTGTCCCGGTACAGCATGGTGCGTTCCATCGCCATGTCGGGCGCGTCGACCTGAAGAATATGGCCGGCCTTGACCACCGCCTCGTACTCGATGTGCATCTGTTTCGCGACCGCCGTCAGATAGTCGACATGCGACTTGTAGAAGACGTTATGCAGCGTGGTGGTGATGATGCCTGGCGAGGCGGCATTCATGAAGGTCTCTGTGAACTTGCCCTTCAGCGGGGCGGCCAGGCGCGTGAGGCGCTCGGTTTCTTCCTTGATCAGCTGCTGGCCCTGATACTTCACCTCGGCGATGGCTTGCGGCGCATTGCTGATCTTGGCCATCTTGGGCGGCAAACGGCCTTGGAAGCGCGCTGCATATTGCGGAAACTTTATCCAATCGGCGCCCTGGTGCCGGCTCGACTGGCCGCCATAACCTCTCATGCGTTGCGCCACATAGGTTTGGAAGCCGACGCGGCCCTGCTCACCATCGTTGACGATGTCGATGCCGACCTCGACCTGCATGGCCAGGACATGGGAAACGCGCGCGTCGATCGCTTCCCTGAGCTGGGCCATGTCGACCGGCTTGCCGAGTTCCTGGTCGAGCAACATGCTTCCCAGCGGCTCGGCGCGTGGCAGGCTTCCGGCGTGGGTGGTGAGAATCCGATCGGAGCTCTTGTGCATGGTGTCCTCCCGAAGCCCGCGTTGCCTTCCCGGCGGCCTTAGTGGCTCTTGCGCGTCGCGATCTTGCCTTTGTAAGTCGGCGCGCCGCCACCCGCAACATGCAAGCGCCAGATGCGGCCCTCGTTCGACGGTTCGGTGCTGACGGCCAGCACGCCGGCATCGGTGACCCACAAGGTCTCGCCGTCGAAGGCGCAGTTGGTCGGCGCCACTGCGCAGGTAATAAATTTGACCGCCTTGCCGTTCGGTTCGAGCACGTGGATGCCCTTGGCGACGATGTCGGTCACGTAAAGCTTGCCGTCGGCGCCCACCTTGAGCCCGTCCGGAATTGGATTGTCGCCCGGCAGCCGGCCGAGATCCTCGATCTTGCCGTCAGGTCGGATGCGCCCGACGCGGCCGGTGTAAGATTCGTCCCATACGATCGAGCCATCGGCCTCACAGGTTACTCCGTTGGGGAATACCGGTTTGGGGAAGGCCACCACCACCTTGGCGGTGCCGTCGGGCATGATTTTGTGGATGTAGCTGGGATCGGGATTTTTCGGGTTGTAGGTGCCAGGATCGGAGAACACGAGGCTGCCATCGGCCGCGAAGCAGAGATCGTTGGGGCCATTGAGCTTGATGCCCTCTACATGGGTGATCAGCGTCTCGGCCTTGCCGCCCTCGCGCACCCGCTGGATCGAGGCATCGACCATCTCGGCCGCGCGCCACGGACCGACCGTACCGCCGTTCTGGCATACGTAAAGGGCGCCGTCGGAGCCGAGCACACAGGAATTGGGGGCGCCGGCGGTATGCGCATAGCGCCGCGGCTTGCGGTCCGGCCCGACGACGGTCAGCTGCATGCGGTAGCTGTCGACGAATACCAGGGAATGGTCCGGCATCACGGCCGGTCCCTCGGGCCACCCCAGCCCCGAGGCGATCAATTCAGGTTCGCCCGGCTTGGCCCATCCCATCTTGTTTTCGCTCATTTGACGGCTCCTGCGGTGAGACCGCGTACGATGTATCGTTGGACCAGAAGGGAAAAGAGAAGCATCGGGATCACGGTTACGACGCCCACGGTGGCGGAAATGGTCCAGTCGATGGGATGCTCGGCGCTGATCAGGGTGGCCGCGCCAAGCGAGATCGTCTGCATGCGGCCGGAATCGATGACATAAAGCGCGACCAGAAATTCGTTCCACACGAAGATCGCGCCGAACAGGGCCGAGGTGACCATCCCCGGCCGCACGATCGGCAGCATCACCCTCCACAACAGGCCGAAATAGGTGCAGCCGTCGACCTGGGCGGCGTCGTCGATCTCGCGCGGCACTTCGTCGAAAAAGCCGATCATGATCCAGACGATCAGCGGCAGCGAAAACGCGCAATAGGGCAGGATCAGGCCCATGTAGGTGTCGCGCAGGTGGATTTCTTTCATCATCAGGAAGATCGGAATCGCCACCGCGATCGGCGGCATAAAACGCATCGACAGGATCGTGTTGCCGATATTGTCCTTGCCGCGGAAGGGCAGGCGCGAAAATGCGTAGGCCGCCGGCGTACCGATGGCGAGCGCGATCAAGGTGGAAACTCCGACCACGAGCGCGGAGTTCGCCACGAACCGCAGCAGTCCCCGGCTGATAAGCACCTCGTGGTAGTTGGCGACGATGGTGGCCCAGCGGAATTCGAGTTGGGGGGGCACTTGGGTGAGGATTTCGATATGGCTCATGGTGGAGAGAATCGCCAGATACACGAACGGCGCGAGACCGACGATAGCGAGGGCCGCCAAAACGATGTAGGCAACCGCGCGCTCGGCCCGGCGCCGCATGAGGTGGCCGCCGATCACTGGGCGTGCCTCGCGCGAAGCCCGAAATAGCGCAGCAGCACCGTCATGCCGATCATCAGGATGATCAGCATCATATAGGACACCGCCGCGGCATAGCCGTAGTTCTGGAAATGAAATCCGTTCTGGAAGGCGAAGAAGGCGAGCGTGACCGTGCCGCGCCCCGGCGAGCCATAGGTCAGACCGAAGATCAGGTCGAAGGATCGGAAAGCGTCCACCGCGCGGAACACCGCGGCGAAGGCGATCGCCGGCATAAGAAGCGGCAGTGTGACATGACGGAAGACGTCGTACCGGCTGGCGCCGTCGATCTGCGCCGCCTCGACCACCTCATGCGGCAGCGCCTGAATCCGCGCGTAGACGATGATGAACACGAAGGGCGTCCACTGCCAAGAGTCGATCAGTACCAAAATGAACATAGTCGTGCTGACGGAGGTCAGCCACGCGGGCTGATCGAAGCCGAGTTGCTGAATGACCCACGTGACCAGCCCCCAATCGGGGTTGAGCAACGACCGCCACATCACGCCGACGATGGTGGGCGAGATCAGCATCGGCAACACCAGGATGCCACGCACCAATGCGGAGCCCCGCAGATGCAGATTGAAGAACAGAGCCATCGCGACGCCCAGAACCACCTGGATCGTCACCGAGGCGGTAACCATGATCGCGCTGTTCCTGGTCGCGTTCCAGAAGAAGGGATCGCGCAGCAGGTCGCCGTAGTTCCGCAGGCCGATCCAGCGGCCGTGCGCCTCGGCCGCCTGAAGATCGGTGAGCGAAAGCTTGAGGCTGTAGATCAGGGGATAGATCGCGAACGCAGCCAAGTACAACAGGCAAGGACCGAGGAGCAGCAACACGGCCACTCCCCGGTGATTGAGCCCGCCGATGACGACTGACCGCCGCGCGGCCACGGAAGCGATGTTCATGCCTAGGTCTCGCGGCGGCAGTCGCATTCAACTCGTGCTCAGATCAGATGGCCTCCCTTGCGCAACACCGCTTCCCACTGCGTCTGGACATTGGCGCAGGCGGTCTTGGCATCCTGCTGGCCGAGCAGCGCGTTGCTGAACTCGACGTTCATGATGTCGTTGAGCGGGAACGTCTCGGGAATGTTCGAGGTCGGCAGCGTCGAGGCGTTGGCGATGGCCGCGGCCGAATCGGTGAGGTAGGGGAACTGCTTGAGCAGGTCCGGGTCCTTGAAGGTCGACTGGCGACTGGCGTCGATCTGGTACTTCTCGACCTCGTACTTGTTGACCTTCTTGCTGGTGAGCCAGGTGAGAGCCCGCCAGGCAGCCATCTTCTTCGCGGGATCGACATTCTTCGGAATGCCGAGGCCCCAGCCGCCCTGGATGGCGGACGGCTTCTGGCCGGCCGCGGCCGGAACCGCCGCTGTGCCGGTCTTGTCTGCGACCAGGGATTTGCTCTTGTCGAACACCGGCCCGGCGATGGTCGACCAGAAGATCATCTGCGCGATCTTGCCGGTCGAGAAGCCGTCAACGTTTTCGGTGTAGGCGTACTGGGTAACGTTCTTGGGCGCGTAGGGCAGGCAGTCGATCATCAACTGCAATGCCAAAATGCCCTCGGGCGAATTGACGTTCGGCTTGAAATTCGTACCGTTGGGGTCGCCGCTCATCAGCACGCCGCCGTTGGTGATGAATCGCGTGTACCATTCGACGAATGCCAGCGAGAAGTCGTTTTTGCCGATGAAGCTGCAGCCCGCCACTTTGTCGCTGTGCAGTTTCTTGGCCGTTTCCCTGAACTCGTCCCAGGTCTTGGCCGGCTTGAGGCCGGCGGCGTCGAACAGGTCTTTGCGGTAGAAGTAGATCACGGAGCCCGAATGCATTCCCGGGATGCCGTAGAGATCCTTGCCCTGGCCGCGGCCTTTGTTCTTGAGATCGAAGTACCCGACATTCTTGACCGCGCCGGGAATGAAGTCGTCGAAATCCCAATCCGGTGGGGTCTCATCGGCGTTGCTGATCAAGTCGTTGAGCTGCGTGAAATAGCCGCCGCCCACCTGCTGGGTGGTCAGAAAGCCGAGATAGTTGATGATCTCGAAGCCCGATTTGTCGGCCTTCAAATTCTGCAGCGTCTTTTCGATCAAGGGGCCGACAGCCGGCGCGGTGATGTTGAGCTTCATGCCGGTCTCGGCCTCGAACTGCGGCATCAGATCGACCATCACCTTGTCTTCGCCTTCGGGCACCAACAGCATATTGAGTTCGGTGCCCTTGTACTTCATCGGGTCGAAGCCGGCGGCCTTGGCTTGCGGCACCGCCTTCATCAATCCGCCCAACGCCGTGCCCGACAGGCCGACCGCGGTTGCGGTCTGCATGACCCGGCGCCGACTCACGCCCTTGCGATTGCCTTCGCTCCGCTCGCCCTCTAACGGACGTGCGTCCTTATCCTTGTCCTTCATGGTCCCCTCCCAAATGTTGTGCCGACGCGATGCGCCGGCATCCAGTTTTAGGTATACCTATTGTACCACTTGCCTGATCGACACTTGCCCTGTCCCATCAACCCAAAGGGCCGACGCGAGTCGCGTTCACGCCTTCGCCAAAAGACTGCCCGAGACAGCCGATAGAGCGCAAAAGGTCATGCCTGCTTGAATTTGTCGCACTTCGGACCCTCCCACGATTCAGCGCCCGTTGATTGAGCGCCGATTTATTTCGGAATACGCTACTCCCGCGTCTCGAAACGAGTCAACCGGGCTAGCGCCCTATTGACCTGTTATGCCATAATCGTGGTCGGCGCATCGACGCGGGATCGATAAACTCGCGCGACCGCCGCCGACCCGGGTTGGTCGCAGAAGGGGGGTAACAACGTCGCGCAGTACCCGAAAAGCGCTGCCGGCTCGATTGCCGGCGATCCGAATGCAGGGCTCGCGCGACCGCGCCGATGGAATGATTGCCGTGATGAAAGATACGGCCCCGATTCGCCGCCGCAAACTCTATGAAGAGGTGGTGGTGCGGCTCGAGGCCCTCATTCACGAGGGCGAACTCAAGCCGGGAGATCCGCTGCCGTCGGAACGCGAACTGATGCTGCATTTCGGCGTCGGCCGGCCGGCGATCCGCGAAGCGCTGTTCGCGCTGCACCGGATGGGCTTGGTGGTGGTCGCCAACGGCGAACGTCCTCGCGTATCGAGCCCGACCCCCAAGACCTTGCTGGGCGAACTGGCGGGCGCGGCGCGGCTGATGCTGGCCAAGCCCGAAGGCATGCATCATTTCCAGCAGGCGCGGGGCCTGTTCGAGTGCGCCCTGGCCGAGGAAGCCGCACGATTGGCCACGCGCGCCGACGTCCTCGCGCTCGAGAAGGCCCTCGATGCCAACCGCGAAGCGATCGGAGACGACGTGCGGTTCATGCGCACCGACGTCGCCTTCCATTTTGCGCTTGCCACCATCCCGCGCAATCCCATCTACGTCGCGCTCCATGAAGCGATCGTGGAATGGCTGGTCGATCAGCGCAGCGTGTCGCTGCGCAGGCCCGGTACCGATCGCCTCGCCTTCGAATCCCATCGCGCCATTTTCCAGGCCATCGAGGCGCGCGATCCGGCCGCGGCCAACCAGGCGATGCGTCGGCACCTCGACGAGATCGCGCAACGCTATTGGAAGGTGAAGGAAACCGAGGCGTGAGCCGGCTGGTCATCATGGTGGATTTCCGGATCAAGCCCGAAGCCAAAGAAGGATTCCGACGCCTGATCGCCGAAAATGCCGCCGCTTCGCTCGCGCGCGAGCCGGGATGCCGCCAGTTCGATGTGTTGTTGCCCGAGGGGGACGCCGGCGACCGCATCGTTCTTTATGAAATCTACGAGGATGCCGCCGCCTTCGATGCGCATCTGAAGAGTCCGCATTTCCGCGAGTTCGACGCCGCCACCGCCGGGATGGTGGCGCAGCGGACAATCACCCGGTTGCGCTTCGCAGAAACCTGATGGCCGACGCGGCTCCAGCCTGGCATCGATCAGCCTACAACGTCGCGGCGATGCGCAATCTGGCGCGGCGCACTCTACCGCACCCGGTATTCGATTTTGCCGACGGCGCCGCCGAAAACGAGTACACGCTACGGCGCAACGAAGAAGCCTGGTCGTCGATCGAATTGCTGCCACGACCGCTCAATGGCTCGCCGTCGCGCGACATGTCGGTCGAACTGTTCGGGCGAAAACTGTCGCTGCCGGTGATGATCGGCCCGACTGGATTGTCGGGGCTGTTGTGGCCCGGCGGCGAGATTGCCGCCGCCCGCGCGGCGTCCGGCGCGGGCACGGCCTTCTGCCTCAGCCACGCCTCCACCTGCACGATCGAAGAAATGGCTGCCACCGGAATCTCGCCCCGCTGGATGCAGGTGTTCATCTACAGCGACCGCGGCTTCACCGAGGAATTCGTGGCCCGCGCCGCGGCGAGCAAGTACGACGCGCTGGTGTTGACCACCGACAATCAGATCACCGGCAAGCGCGAGCGCGATCTGCGCAACGGATTTACCATTCCGCCGCGCTTTTCGCCGCTCGATCTGATCGCGATGGCGCCGAAATTGCCTTGGCTGATGCGCATGGGACCGCGCCTGCCCAAGATCACCTTCGCCAACTACGCCAGCCTGGGCTCGAAAATGGACCTTTCGCAGATCGCCGCCAAGATGGCGGAACTGCTGGATCCCTCACTCTCGTGGCGCGACGTCGACCGGTTGCGCTCGATATGGAAGGGACCGTTCCTGCTCAAGGGTATCCTGCATCCGAAGGAAGCGGCCGAAGCGGTCGCGCGCGGAGTCGACGGGCTGATCGTGTCCAACCACGGCGGGCGGCAGCTCGACGGCACGCCCGCGTCGATCGACGCGTTGCCGGCCATTGTCGATGCGGTTGGGGGCAAAGTCCCGATATTGATCGATGGCGGCGTTCGTCGCGGCGTCGACGTCGTTCGCGCATTGGCGTCGGGCGCGACCGCCTGCCTGATCGCCCGGCCGCAATTGTTCGGCCTGGCCTACGCCGGCGAAGCGGGCGTCGCGCGCGTCCTCGACATCTTCCGCAACGAAATCAACCGCGCCATGGCCCTGCTCGGCGTGACGAAACTGTCCGAGCTGGGCCCTGACTATTTACTGCGGCGCTAGTCGATCTCCTCGACCCGATCCGAACCGATGATCTTCGCGATAAAGTCGGGGATCTCGAGTCCGCTCCGGACTTTCGCGTCGAGGCTGGCTTCGGCGGCACGCACCTGGTCGAGCGCGGCCAGCACCGCGGGCGCCCGGGCGAGCGGCACCACCACCACGCCATCGCGATCGCCGACCACGATGTCGCCCGCCTCGATCCGCACGCCGCCCAGCACGACCGGCTGCCCAACGGTGCCGGGTCCGTTGCGCGCCGGCGAGTTGGCGGTGATTCCGGCGCAATAGACCGGAATTCCGACCGCGAGGATGCCGACGAGATCGCGGACCAGCCCGTCGGTGACGAAACCCGCGACGCCGCGGTTGCGCGCCATACCCAGCAACAGATCGCCCGTGATCGCGGTGGCGGTGAACGAGTCCGTCGCGGCCACTAGGATGTCTCCCTTCTGCGCGGCGTGCACGGCTCCGAACATGGCAAGATTGTCGGCCGGCCCGGCGTAGCAGGTCACCGCGGTGCCAACCATCACCTCGGTCGATTGCGCCAGCGGCTTGATGCGGTAGTCGACGCAGCCGGTGCCACCCATCGCATCGACCAGATAGCCGGTCGGAACGCCCGCGAATCCGGCAAGCAGCTTCTTCGATGGGCGCTTGAAGCCCCTTCTGATCGTCAATACCGGCGGATCCTTGATCATGTTCGATTTCCTCGGGTTGCGCGGGTCACAGCATGGCCAGCATACCGCCATCGACCAAGTGGTAGGACCCGGTGATAAAGCTGGCGTCGTCCGACAGAAGAAACGCGGCCAGCCGTGCCACTTCGATCGGCTGGCCGATGCGCTTGAGGGCGTGCTTCTCGCCCCACATCTTGAAGGTCGCGGCGGGATTGCCGGGACTGTACATCTCAGCCACCGATGCTGCCAGAGGCGTCTCGATGGTGCCCGGGCAGATCGCCGTCACGCGGATGTTCTGCGGCCCGTGGTCGATGGCCATGACCCGCGTCATCGAAACGACCGCGCCCTTAGTCGCGCTATAAGCCGAAACCTCGCGCTGGGTGGCATGAGCCTGGACCGACGACATGTTGACGATCGCCCCGCCCCCGGCGGCCGCCATGTGGGGCACGACATGCTTGGACAACAGGAAGATCGCTTTAAGGTTGACGTCGATCACGCGGTCCCAATCGGCCTCGGCCATGTCGACCACGGTGCCGTGAATCTCGAGACCAGCACAGTTGAACAGACCGGCAATGCGACCTTGGCCGGCGGCGCGGTCGGCGACGCGGCGGCAATCGTCGCCTTTTGCCAGATCGGCGCGCACCGTGACGATGTTCGGCGCTTCGAGCGTGGCGAGACCCTTGGCGTCGATGTCGGCCGCCACCACCTTCGCGCCCAGAGTGGCGAAATGTTGGGCCGAGGCGCGGCCGATGCCCGAGGCCGCGCCGGTGACGATGACCACGCCCGAAAGCTGGGTCACGCTCCTTCCCCGAAGTCGATCGCCAGAATTGCTGATTCCCGATCGTTCATGCCATCCGTATCACTCTCGTCCCACCCTTGCAAAGCGGCTAGGACACCTGGCGCAGATAGCGGATCGGCCTTCCCGGCGCGATCGCCTGGGCTGCGGCGATGATGCTTTGCGTGTCGATGCCGTAGTGGCGATAGAGGTCCTCGATCGATCCGGTCTGGCCGAAATGCTCGACCCCGAGCGAGCGCGTGCGATGGCCCATCACCGCGCCCAGCCAGGCAAGCGTGGCTGGATGCCCGTCGACCACCGTTACGAGCGCACATTGCGGAGCCACGGCGCCCAGCAGACGCTCGATGTGGCTGCGCGCTTCGACCAACCCACGCTCGCGGGCCCGGCTGGCCGCAGTCCAGCCGGCATTGAGCCGATCGGCCGAGGTGACGGCGAGCAGACCGACATCGCGACGGTCCTCGGCCATCAGCCCGACCGCGGCGATGGCTTCGGGTGCGACCGCGCCGGTATAGGCGACGACCACCTGCGCGTTGGGCCCGGGCCGACGCATCCAATAGGCGCCGTTGATCACGTCGTCGGCCAGTGGCCCAATCGCACCTTGCGGTTGTTCGAGCGTGCGGGTCGAGAGGCGCAGATAGACCCCGCCGCCGACCATGTCACGCAGCCAAGTGGCGGCGTCGGGCTCGCCATCGCCGGAACGCTGCATATATTCGAATGCCCAGCGCAGGATGATGGCCAGTTCGTCGACATAGGCCGGTTCGAAACTGGCGAGCCCGTCCTGGGCCATGCCGATCAGCGGCGTCGCGATCGACTGATGCGCGCCGCCTTCGGGACCCAGCGTGATGCCCGACGGCGTCGCCACGATGATGAACCGCGCATCCTGGTAGCAGGCGTAATTGAGCGCATCGAGGCCGCGTTCGATGAAGGGATCGTAGAGCGTGCCCACCGGCAGCAGCCGCTCGCCGAACACCGAATGGGAAAGGCCGAAAGCCGAGAGCAAGATGAACAGGTTCATCTCGGCGATACCCAGCTCGACATGCTGGCCGGCGGGCGAAAAGGTCCAATTGTAGGTGGACGGGATGCGTTCGGACTTGAACAGGTCGACCATCTCGCTGCGCGCGAACAAGCCACGGCGATTGACCCAGGCGCCGAGATTGGTCGAGACCGTGACGTCGGGCGACGCCGTTACGATGCGCTTCGCCAATTCGGAATCGGACTTGGCGATTTCGTGCATCAACAGTCCGAATCCCTGCTGGGTGGACATGGAGGGCGCCACCGTCACCGCGAGGTTCGCGGGAACGTCGATCTGCGGCGGGTGGTGTCGCCGCGGCCCGCCCTGCGCGAAAGGCACGGCACCGAGAAATTCCTTCAGCTTGGCGGGAGGCAGGTCGAGCCCCTCGAACGGATCCCACTCGTGGCCGGCCCGAACGCCCATCGCCTGGCGCAGGGTCTCGATCTGCGACGGGATCAGCAAGCCGGCATGATTGTCTTTATGCCCGGCCAACGGCAGCCCGAACCCCTTGATCGTGTAGGCGATGAAGCAGACTGGCCGATCGTGAGTGCGGGCTTGCTCGAGGGCCTCCAGGATGGAGGGCAGATCATGGCCGCCGAGATTGCCCATCAGTCGCGCCAGCTCATCGTCGTTGCGCCGCTCGATGAGCTGGGTCACGTCGCCCTGGTCGCCGAGATCGTCGAGCAGGCGCTTGCGCCACGCCTTGCCGCCCTGGAAGGTGAGCGCGGAATAGAGCGGGTTGGGGCAAGCGTCGATCCAGTGCCGCAACGCCTCGCCGCCCGGCTCGGCGAAGGCCTGCTGCTGCAATTGCCCATGTTTGAGGATCACGACGTCCCAGCCGAAATCGCGGAACAGAGCTTCGAATCGCGCCCACAGCCCTTCGCGCACCACCGCATCCAGGCTCTGGCGGTTGTAGTCGATGATCCACCAGGTGTTCCTGAGCCCGTGTTTCCAGCCTTCCAGCAGCGCCTCGAAGATGTTGCCTTCGTCGAGCTCGGCGTCGCCCACCAGGGCGATCATCTTTCCCTCGGGCAATTCTTTCTTCCATCCCCGCGCCCGGATGTAATCCTGCACCAACGACGAGAACAGCGTCTGCGCGACGCCCAAGCCGACCGACCCGGTCGAAAAGTCGACGTCGTCAGTGTCCTTGGTGCGCGAGGGATAGGATTGCGCTCCCTTGTAGCCGCGGAAGTTCTCGAGCTTCTCGCGTGTCTGCTTGCCCAGCAGATATTGGATGGCATGAAAGATCGGACTGGCGTGCGGTTTGACCGCCACGCGATCCTCGGGCCGCAGCACCACGAAATAGAGCGCGGTCATGATCGTGGCGAGCGACGCCGACGAGGCTTGGTGGCCGCCGACCTTGAGTCCGTCGGTGTGCGGGCGCAAATGGTTGGCGTTATGGATGGTCCAGGTGGCCAACCACAGAACCTTGCGTTCGAGCGCGGCGAGAGCAGCTAGTCGGCGATCGGACATCGGCGGTACCCCTTGGACCGGGTCCAAGACTAAATCGGCGGAGGCGCCAAAAGGAGCCAAATTCCGCTTGTTTTGCGACCAATTTTGGCGATACTCGCTACTCTTTAGAGCCATATTGGCTGAACCGGCCCAATGCGCGCAATTGACGAAATCGACCGCAAGATCATCGCCGCGGTCCAGAGCGACGGACGGATCACGACCCAGGATCTGGCCGAGAAGGTCGGTTTATCGCCGTCGCCTTGCGCTCGCCGGGTTCGCCTGCTCGAAGAGGCCGGCGTCATCAAAGGCTATACCGCGGTGATCGACCAGAACATGCTGGGGCTGCCGGTCAACGCGTTCGCCTCGATCAAGCTGGAGCGCCAGCACGAGGATGATCTCGACCGCTTCGCCCGCGCCGTGGCCCGGTGGCCGGAAGTGGTCGACTGCTATCTGATGACCGGGCAGCGCGACTATCTGCTGCGCATCGTGGTGCGCGACCTGGCCGCCTACGAGCAGTTTCTCAAGGCCAAGTTGACCCGTCTCGACGGCGTGGCCTCGATCGAGACCAGCTTCGCGCTCACGCAGGTCAAGCGATCCGAGGTTCTGCCGCCTGGCTGACGGCGAGAGCCGCCGATGGCCGGCTTGACTCCGTCGTCGACGCCACAGAATGTTTGTCCGGTGTTTCGCCCGGGAACGGCCGGGCGGATGGGAGCGAAGCGGAGGCAACGTGGCAGAATCGACCAGGAAGCGGAAAGTCGTGATCACCTGCGCGGTGACGGGATCGGTGCACACCCCGACCATGTCGCCCTATCTGCCGATAACGCCCGACCAGATCGTCGCCGACGCGGTTGCCGCGGCCGAGGCGGGCGCTACCGTGTTGCATCTGCACGCCCGCGATCCCAAGGACGGACGGCCGACGCCCGACCCCGCCGTCTTCATGCAGTTCCTGCCGCGCATCAAGCAGCAGACGGCCGCGGTCATCAACATCACCACCGGGGGCAGCAGCGCGATGACGCTGGAGCAGCGCCTCGCCGCGCCGCTGAAGGCCCAGCCGGAACTCTGCTCGCTCAATCTGGGTTCGATGAATTTCGGCATGTTCGAGATGATCCCGCGCTACAAGGATTGGAAGCACGAATGGGAGAAGCCCTATCTTGAGGCTACGCGCGAGCTCATCTTCAAGAACACGTTCAACGACATCGAAACCATCCTGAAGCGGCTCGGCGAAGGCTGCGGCACGCGCTTCGAATTCGAATGCTACGATATCGGCCACCTGTTCACGCTGGCGCATTTCCTCGAGGCCGGACTGGTTAAGCCGCCGCTGTTCGTGCAGATGATCTTCGGCATCATGGGTGGCATCGGCGCCGAGGTCGACCAATTGGTCCACATGAAGCGCACCGCCGACAGGTTGTTTGGCGACGACTATATCTGGTCGGTGCTGGGCGCCGGGCGACACCAGATTCCATTCTGCACTCAGTCGGTCATCATGGGCGGCAACGTGCGGGTCGGGCTCGAGGACAGTCTCTCGATCGGCCCCGGTCAGCTCGCCAAGAGCAACGCCGAACAGGTGAGCAAGGTGCGGCGCATCATCGAGGAACTGGCCTGCGAGGTGGCGACCCCGGAAGAGGCGCGGCAGATGCTGGACCTCAAGGGCCCAGGCAACGTGGCCTTCTGAAGCCGTCTATCTCTCCGGCGCGGAATGCGCGGCGCCATCGATGGATCAGCCGGGTCCCGTGCGTCCGTAGACGTCGCGCGCGCGACCGGGCGTCAGGAGCCCGTCGCGGATGTCGGCCGCAATCGCGGTGGCGGGCCGCTCACGCGGATCGCCATAGCCACCGCCATTACCGGTGACGATGCGCACGACCTCGCCTTCGCGGACCGGTAGGTGCGTGACGACTGAATGACGTTCGCGCGAACCGTCGCGGCGTAGGATTTCGACATAGTTGGGCGAACCGTCCTTGCCGCCCTTCAATCCCCAAGGCGGAACCAGCGAACGTCCGTAGCCAATGCTGAGAAATGCCTCGGGCGCGCGAATGCGATACTCGGCGGCGATGCCGTGGCCGCCGCGCCGCTTGCCCTCACCGCCCGGCGTTTCGTTGAGGCCGACGCGCTGGACCACCACGCCGTAGCGCGCCTCGCTGATCTCGGCCGGGCAGTTGAACGTGTCGCCGTGCATGGCCGAAAAACTCGCCTCGTTGCCGTTCTGCTCGGCCGACGCACCCCAGCCGCCGACCTGTGGCTCGACTACCGTGTAGGGTCGCCCCGTGTCGGGATGGATGCCGCTCAGCACCGTGCTGCAGATCGAGGCGAAATGGCCGGCCGGCAGGTATTCGGGAATCGCTTCGGCTAGGCAGTGCCACAGCAGATCGTGCAGTTTGACGCGCGTCTCGAAATAAAGCCCGTGCGGCGCGGGTGCGGTCGGCTCGAAGATGCTGCCCGGCCGGGTAAGAACGTGCAACAGCCTGAGCGCGCCGCCGTTCAGTGCCGTGTCTGGCCCGGTCAGTGCTTTGAAGATCATCTGCGCGGCGATGATGGTGCCGTCGCGGCTGAGATTGTAGGGGCTGGCGCCCTGGTCGGGATTGTCGCGCAGATCGACCACGAAGCCGTCCGCGCCGATCTCGATCTTGACCTTCCAGGTCCCGCCACCCTCGAGCGCCTCGACCCGCTCGTAGGTCCCGTGCGGCAGCCGGGCGAGGCCCTTGCGGGTCCATTCCTCGCCTTGGCGCATATGGTCGGCCAGCGCCTCGGCGAAAGCATCGATCCCGTAACGGTCGACCAGTTCGCGAATGCGCCGCTCACCGACGCGCACCGAGGCGATGCCGGCCCACAGATCGCCGCGCAGCGTGTCGGGCAGGCGGGTGTTGGCAAGCAGGATTTCCAGCATCGGCTCGATCATCTTGCCGCCCTGGAACAGCCGCACGGCGGGCAGACGTATCCCTTCCTGCCAGATGTCGGTCGAGCCCGATCCCATCGAGCCGGGCACGGCGCCGCCGACATCAGGCCAGTGCGCGATGTTGCCGACCCAGGCGACCAGCCGATTGCCCACAAACACCGGCAGCAACAGCGCTACATCGTTGAGATGCGTGACGCCGCCGTAATAGGGATCGTTGCATATGAACAGATCGCCGGGATGGATCGTGGCCGCGCCCTTCAACTCAATGACGCGGCGCACGGCCTTGTCCATCACCGACATGAACGAAGGGATGCCGCAGCCCGAAGTAGCCAGTTCGCCCTCGGGATCAGTGATGCCGGTCCCCATATCGAGGACCTCGTAGATGATCGCGCTCATCGCCGTGTTGCGAAGCGCGACGAACATTTCCTCGCCGATGGCCGACAGCGCCGCCTGAATGACGGTCAGCGTGACCGGGTCGATGCGTCGCGCCGCCGGCTTGGAAAGCGCGGCGGGCTTGGCCGGTTTGAGGCGCTTCGCGCTAGAAACCCCCATAGTCGCGCTCGACCTCGCCCGCCGTGACGTAGCCGTCGCGCACATCGTCCCGCAGCGACGCCTTGTCGCGCTGTTTGGGATCGCCGAAGCCGCCGCCATTGCCGGTGACGATGCAAACGACATCGTCCTTGTCGAGCTTGATTCCGGTGGCGAAGGAATAGCGTTCCTTGGCGCCCGACGCGCGCTTAACCTCGATGTAATTGCTGGTACCGGTCTGCCCGCCGGCCAGCCCCCAGGGCGGAACGCGCGAGCGCGTATATCCGCAGGTGAGGAAATTGTCGTTCGAGCGGATGCGGTATTCGATCTTAACGCCGCGCCCGCCGCGGAACTGCCCGCCACCGCCGCCTTCGTCGTTCAGGCTCATGCGGTCGACGATCAGGCCGTTGCGCGCCTCGCTGATTTCGGCCGGGCAGTTGAAGGTTTCGCCATGGAACGACGAGAAGTTGGCATTGATGCCGTCATTGCCTTCCATGCCGCCCCAGCCGCCGACTTCGGGCTCGACGATGGTGAAGTGGCGCCCGGTGTCGGGATGCTTGCCGCCGATCACGGTGCCGCAGATCGAGGCGAAATGCCCCGCCGGCATCGTCTCGGGCATCGATTGCGCCAAGCACCGCCAGATCAGGTCGTAGAGCCGGATTTCGGTCTCGTAGTAGAAGGCCAGCGCGGCCGGCGCCTCGGCGTGGAAGATGGTCTTGGGCTTGGTCAACATCTTGAGCGGGCGGAACGTGCCGCCATTGCAAACCGAGCCCGAATCGGTCAACGACTTCAGGATCATCTGGCACACCACCAGCGCGCCGTCATAGCTGATGTTGTTGGGTCCCTTGTCCTGGTCCGGGTTGTCGCGCAGATCGATGATCAGCGCGTCGGGTGTGATCTCGACTGCCACCTTGTAGACCCGCTTGTCGTCCTGCTCCTCGGCTAGTTCGAAGCGGCCGCGCGGCAAATGCTTGAGCGCGAGCCGCGTCACCTGCTCGCCATATTCCATATACTGGCGCGTCGCCTCGAGATAGACGGTCTTGCCGTATTTGGCGACCAGTTCGAGCACGCGAGCCCCGCCCAGCCGCACCGCCGCGATGGCCGCCCACAGATCGCCGCGCACATAGTCCGGCAGCCGCGAGTTGGCATCGAGGATTTCCATCACCGAAGCGATCGGTTCGCCGCGCGAAATCAGCTTGATGGCGGGAAGACGGATGCCTTCCTGATAGATCTCGATGGCGTCTGTCGACATCGAGCCCGGCACCATGCCGCCGACATCGTTCCAATGGGCAATCACGGCGGTCCAGGCGACCACATCCTTGCCGGCGAACACCGGCATCGCCACCACGATGTCATTCAGGTGGGTCACGCCGCCATGATAGGGGTCGTTGGCCATGAACACGTCGCCGGGCTCGATCGCGCCGGGCGCGGTGTGCTTGCCAAGTATGAACTTCACCGCCTTGTCGAGCACGCCGACGAAGGCGGGAATGCCCTGCCCCGAGCTGGTGAGCTCGCCCTGGGCGTCGGTGAGGCCCGTGCCCATGTCGAGTACTTCGTAGATGATCGCGCTCATCGCCGTCTTGCGCATGGCCGCGAACATCTCGTCGCTGACCGATTGAAGCGCGCTTTGGATGATCTCGATGGTGATCGGATCGAATATGGGCTTGGCGGACTTCGCCTTGGCCCTGGTCGTGATCACCTTGGCTTTGCCGCGAACGATGCGCGCTCTGCCCTTGCTCGTCTGGTCAAGCATGCTCAACCTCCCGCGGACGCCGCCACTGCGATGTGGATATTACCATAAGGATCGATCGAAACCGACTGTCCTGGATTGATGACCGTGGTCGCTCCAGGCTGCTCGACGATCGCCGGTCCCTTGAACTTCATGCCCGGTTCCAGCCGGTCGCCATCGTAGATCACGGCTTCGTGCACACCTTCCAGCGCGTAATCGACTTTGCGGCGGCTCTTGATGGTCTGCGCCAGTTTCCGGCCGGTTTTGGGCCGCTCGGCGATCGAAAGCTTGCCCACCTCGGCCGAAGCGACCACATGCAGGCCGACCAGCTCGACCGGCGCATCCAGGCGATAGGTGTACTGCCGCTGGTAGGTATCGTGGAACGCATCGCTTACCCTGGTGACTGTTCCCGGGTCGATGGCACGGTCGGGCAGCGCAACCTCGACCGAATGCTCCTGATTCTGGTAGCGCAGGCGGGCGAAGATGGCGAGCTTCACTTTCTTGGCCGGGACGCCCTCGGCGACGAATTGGGCTACGGCGCCCTCGCGGGTCTCGCGGATCAGGGCGTCGATGGCGGGCGCGCCGGCGACCGAGAAGTCGAGCAGGCGCGTGATAATATAGTCGCGCCGCAGATCCGACATCAGCATGCCCCAAGCCGAGAAGACCGAGGACTCGGCCGGCACGACCACCTTCTTCACGCCGAGCTCCGACGCCAACGCCGCGCCGTGCATGCCTCCGCCGCCGCCGAACACGATCATGGTGAAGTCGCGCGGATCGTAACCGCGGTTGAGCGAAATCAGTTTGAGCGCATTGACCATGTTGTTGTTGGCGATGCGCACGATGCCGCGCGCTACCTCGGCCCGCGACATCTTCATTGGTCCGGCCAAATCGTCGAGCGCGCGATTGACCGCCTTCATGTCGGCGATCACCTCGCCGCCGCAGAAATAGTCGGGATTGATCCTCCCCAGCGCCAGATTGGCGTCGGTGGTGGTGGCCTTGGTGCCGCCTTTGCCGTAGGCGGCCGGGCCAGGCAGCGCGCCGGCGCTTTGCGGGCCGACATGCAGCTTGCCCAGCTCGTCGAGCCAGGCGATCGATCCACCGCCATTGCCGATCTCGACCAGGTCGACGACCGGGACCATCACGGGATAGCCCGAACTTGTGCGCGTGCGCTCGATCCAATAGTCCGAAGTCAGCTTGATCTGGCCGTGATCGATCAGCGAACATTTGGCCGTGGTGCCACCGATGTCGAGGGCCAGGATTTTCGGCTCGCCAATCATGCGGCCGAGTTCGACCGCGCCCCAGAAGCCGCTGGCCGGACCGGACTCGACCATCGTGATCGGCGTGGCGGCCACGTTGTCGAGCGTTTCGACGCCGCAATTCGACTGCATGATATAGAGATTGCCGCCGAAACCCGACCCGACCAGTTCGCGCCGCAAATTGCCGAGATAGCGCGCGGCCACCGGCTGGACATAGGCCGACAGCACGGTCGTATTGGTGCGTTCGTATTCGCGCCATTCGCGCGTGATCTGATGCGAGCCCACCACGCTGACCTCGGGCCACAGGCGCTTGACCTCGGCCACCGCGCGCTGTTCGTGCGCGGCATTGGCGTAGGCATGCAGGAAACAGACCGCCACCGCCTGCACGCCCTCTTTTTTGAAATCGGCGAGGATGGCGGGAAGGCCGCCAAGATCGAGCGGCGCCGTCTCTTCGCCCTTGAAACTGATGCGGCCGGGAAGCTCGCGGCGCAGATAGCGCGGCACGAAGGGAGGCGGCTTCTGGTAGCGCAGATTGAAGAAGTCGGGCCGGTTGCCGCGGGCGATCTCGAGCGAGTCGCGGAATCCCTCGGTGGTGATCAGCCCGGTTTTGGCGCCCTTGCGCTCGGTCAGCGCGTTGATGACGACCGTGGTTCCGTGCACCAGGAAGCCGACCGCGTCGAGCTTGGTGCCCGCCTTCTTCAGCACGTCGATCACGCCGCGCTCGAAATTGGGCGGGGTGGTGTCGGTTTTGGCGACTTTTACAACCTGGTGGCCCTTGGCATCGATCTCGAGGCTCACAAGGTCGGTGAAGGTGCCGCCGACATCGGTGGCGACGCGGATCGTTGCGGCCGCTGCCATGCTCACTTCCCCCCTTGCCGGGCGCTGCGCTCGATCAAGAGGAAACCGAGCGCCGCTAGCGGCGCCAACCGTCTGCCGGCCTCAACACGCGGCGGCGAATAATAATTTGACCCCGCCATCAGATTGACCGTGCCCAGCACCGCGCTATCGACCACGATCGGGTAGTTGAGCGCCGACAGCAAGCCCATGCCGACCAGCTTCTCCCAATCGATGTAGTGTGGCTTGAAATCTTCGGGTCGATTGGCGACGAACACCTCGTGACGCTTCAGCACGCGGTCACCCCAATCGGATTCAGCCATCGCCTTTTCCGAACTGACGGGGTAGTTGACCGGATCGGTGGTGAAAATGCGCCGGCCGACGCGCCGCTTCTCGTCGAACACCAGCAGCGTCAACATGCTCCAGCCAGCCGTCGCACGATAGGCCTCGGCCAATCCTTCGAGATAGGCATTGGGTTGGCCCTTCGCCGCCAGAAGGCCGGACAAGTCGGGTTCGATGGCTGATTTTGTCGAAGTCTGGGGCATAGCTGACCGGATGCAATGGCGATGGGGCCGCTCGCCGGCGACGGGGCCGCGGAGCGCGCCGAACAGACTACATAACTTTTTTTACTCTCACAAAAATTATTTGCCAGCGGAACACGAAGTCACCATAGTTGGCGGGCTCGCGGCAATCGGGTCGGGCCTCGAATGCCGCGGTTTATACGCATTCGGTTCATGGAGGGAGAGACCCATGACCACGCGCATTCGATGGATCAATCCGTTGGGCGTGACCGGCTTCGACCAGCCGATCGCCGATACCATTGCCGCGGTCAAGGAGCCCGACACGGAAGTCGAAGTGGTTTCCCTCGCCCTTCCCGAACCGATTGCCCATGTCGAATACCGGGCCTACGAAGCGCTGACCTATGGCGAGATCGTGCGGCTGGCCTATGAGGGTGGTCGCAGCGGCTACGACGCGATGGTGATCGGCTGCTTCTACGATCCGGCGCTGAAGGAAGCGCGGGAAGTGTCCGGCGAGATGGTGGTCGTGGCGCCATGCATGGCCGCCGTCCAGGTCGCCCTCACTCTGGCCAACCGCTTTTCCGTGATCATCGGACGGCGGAAATGGGAAGAGCAGATGACCGAGTGCGTGCGCGCCAACGGCGCGGGGCACAACCTCGCCTCGATGCGTTCGATCGACATGGGCGTCGAGCAGTTGCAAGCGGATCACAAGGAAACCGAGCGCCGGATCATCGAGGCCGCTCGGCTGGCGGTGCGCGAAGATCACGCTGAGGCTGTGATCCTCGGCTGCACTGGCGAATATGGATTTCACGACGTGGTCCAGCGCGAGGTCGGCGTGCCGGTGATCGATGCGGTGTGCGCCCCCTTCAAGCTGGCAGAGCACATGGCGAATTTGAAGCGGCGCATGGGCTGGCGGCCCAGCCGCGTCCATAGTTGCGAATCGCCGCCGATGCACGAGATCGAGCGATTCGGTCTGTTTCGCCAAAGACCCGCGATTGCCAATACAATCGTCATTCCGGCCGGTGCGCGCCGCACCGCCGCCGCGGCAGCCGAATGAAATTCGGCAGCCGGATCCGGGCCTTGCGACGACAGCGCAGCATGACGCTGCAGCAGGTCGGAGCCAAGTCGGGCCTTTCGATACCATTCCTGTCGCAGGTCGAGCGCGACAAGGTGTCGCCGGCGGTCGCATCGCTGGCGGGAATCGCCAAGGCTCTGGGCGTGTCGATGAGCTATTTCGTCGAGGTTCCGGCCGAGGCGGCCACCTTTCGGACGCCGCGCGAGACCCAGGAGTTCAAGCTCAACGGTGGCTCGGAACGGATCTCGCGGCTGGCCGGCCGGTTCGACGGACGGCTGCTCGAACCGCTGGTCGTCCATATACCTCCCGGCGGCGGTGTGCCGCGCTTCGAACACGCCGGCGAGGAATTCTTTTATGTGCTGCGCGGCAAGCTGACCGTGACGGTGGGCAAGGAAAAGCGTGTGCTCGGTCCGGGATCGTCGGGCCATCACCGCTCGACCATCACGCATGGCTGGCGCAACGAGGGAAAGACCGAAGTGGTGATGGTCTGGGTCGGCACGCCGCCGCTGTTCTGACGGCGTGACCGCTCGGTGAAGGATTTGGGGATTTCAACTTGAGGAGGGATTGAGATGAAAGCGAAGAGCAGCATTCTGGCCGGCGCCGTGCTGGGGGCATCGCTGGCCCTGACCGCGCCCGCCTGGGCCGAGACGATCTTTCGGATGGATCATTCGGCCCCGGGAATCATCGATCCCGATAAGGGCATCGACTATGTCGGGTCGGTACTGGCGTTCAATATCTATGACGCGCTCATCATTCCCGGCCAGGGCGGCGCGGTGGTTCAGCCGCATGTCGCCAGTTCGTGGAAGATCGACGGCAAAGATTATATCTTCACACTGCGCTCCGATGTGAAGTTCCATTCGGGCAACCCGTTGACCGCCGACGACGTCGTGTTCTCATACGACCGCATGATGAAGCTCGCGAAGGGCAATTCAGCGCTGTACGCCGGTCGCGTCGCGAGCGTCACGGCGGTCGATCCGCACACGGTCAAGTTCACCTTGGCCGGTGTCTACGCGCCGTTCCTGGCCAGCTTGGTGCGTTTGCCGATCCTCGACTCCAAGTTCCTGATACAGCACAAGGCGGACGGCAAATTCGGCGACATGGGCGACTATGGCGAGGCTTATCTCAATGACCACGACGCCGGTTCGGGCGCCTACTCGGTGGTCACCCACGTGCCGGAAAGCGAGACCAACCTCGTCAAGTTCGCCGGTTACTTCCTGGGGGTTTCCGCAACGGCTCCCGACAAGGTCCGCATCCGCTATGGTCTCCAGCCCGCGACCGTTCGCGAGTTGGTCGCCAGCGGCCAGCAGGACATGACCTCGCAATGGCTGCCGCCCGAGGTGATGCGCGCCCTCGCGGAACGCAGCGATGTGCATTTCCTGTCGGATCGCGGCTCGAACATCCTGTTCTTCCACCTGAATACGCAGATCGCGCCGCTCGACGACGTCAACTGCCGGTTGGCGCTCACCTATGCCTTCGACTACGCCACGGCGATGAAGCTGGCCCAGATCACCGATAAGATCTCGACCGCTTCGCCGGCCAACGGCCCGATCGGCAAGAGCGAATTCGGCTTCAACGCCAGCCTGCCGATGTACGCGCAGGACCTGACCAAGGCGAAGGACTATCTCGGCAAGTGCAAATACAAGACACCCGATGAGCGCAAAATCGACATCACTTGGATCACCGAGGTTCCCGCCGAGGAGAAGCTGGCGCTGCTGATGAAAGCCAGCTTCGATCCGCTGGGCTTCCAAACCACGATCAAGGGAGCGCCCTGGACGCTGTACACACAGCAGGTGACCAAGATCGAGAGCACTCCAGGAATCTCGATCGTCTATATCGACGCGGCGACGCCCGATCCCGACTCGATCCTCTACAACATGTACTCGTCGAAGTCGCCGCCGACGTGGGAATCGTCGTCGCATCTGAGCGACCCCGAAGTCGACAAACTGCTGGAGGACGGACGTAACGAGAACGACTTGGACAAGCGCAAGGCAATCTACCAGCAGGTTGAGGCCAGACTCGATGCGGTCGCGCCGGCGATCTTCGCGAGCGAAGCCAGCGGCGTATTCGCCGGCCTCAATACCTTCCATCTGCCGCCATTCGAAGACGATACCAAGCGGTTCTCGGCCGAGGAATTCGGCCTCCAGTTCCGCCTGATCGAGATGGCAACAAAATAGAAACGCAGGCGCTGACCGTTTTGGCCCCCTCCCCGCGAGGGGAGGGGGCGCCCTATCCATCGTTCGACTCAAAGCTGATCGATCAGGGTCGGGCCGACTTCGATTATTGCGCCATCGCCGCAATCGACCAGAATGCGTATTCATGGCACCACTGCTGAAGACCCTGCTACACCGACTGATCGCCTCGCTGGTGGTGTTGGTCGGCGTGTCGATCCTGATGTTCGCGATCGCGCGCGTGATTCCGGGCGATCCGGCCCGCATCGCGCTGGGACCCAACGCCACCGAAGCACAAGTCCAGGCGCTGCGCCATGACCGCCATCTCGATCAACCGATCGTCGATCAGTACTGGTTCTATGTGCGCGAACTCGCGCACGGCAATCTCGGCAATTCGCTCTACAGCAACCGCCCCGTTGCGGTCGACATCGCGCAATACCTGCCGGCCACCCTCGAACTGATCTTCACCGCGAGTCTGCTGATGGTGCTGATCGGCATTCCGGTCGGCATCATGTCGGCGCGCTATCGCGGCCGCATCGGCGATCATTTGAGCCGGCTGGTCGCGCTGGCAGGCGTGTCGACGCCGGCTTTCGTGTGGGGCGTGATCCTGCAGCTCGTGTTCGCCTATTTCTGGCACCTGTTTCCGATCGAAGGACGGCTCAGCCAATCGATTCCGCAGCCGCCGATCATCACCGGCTTCATCACCATCGATTCCATCATGACCGGCGATGGGCGGGCCCTGATCGATGCCGTGCACCATCTGATCCTGCCCGCACTGGCATTGGCGGCCGCCGGTATCGGCCAGACGGCACGGTTGACCCGCAACAGCATGGTCGAGACCTACCAGAAGCCCTTCATCGAGATGGCGCGCGCCTACGGCTTCAGCGAATCGCGCATTGCCACCCGATATGCCTTCCGCCCAGCGCTGGTTCCCGTGCTGACGATCCTCGGTCTCGACCTTGCCGCCCTGCTCGGCAACGCGTTTCTGGTCGAAGCCGTGTTCGGCTGGCCCGGCCTGTCGCGCTATGGCGTCGAGGTGATCCTGCATAAGGATCTCGACGCTATCATCGGCACAGTGCTGATCATCTCGGCCGCGTTCCTGATTGCCAACATCGTCGTCGATGTGCTGGTGGCGTTGGTCAATCCGCGCATCCGCCTGGCCGGGGGACGCACATGAGTCTGGCCGAATCGCCCGTCTGGCAATCGTTTCGCCGCAAACCGGCGGGGATGATCGGACTGACCATCGTCGCGTTGATCGTGTTCGCGGCGGCCTTCGCCGATCTGATTTCGCCCTATCCCAGCCATGCCGGCCCGATCGGCGACTTCGGCGCGATCAGCGCGCCGCCCAGCGCCAAGTACCTGTTCGGGACCGACGCGATCGGCCGCGATCTGCTCACCCGCATCCTGTTCGCCTATCGCCTGTCGCTCGAACTGGCGGCGGTGGTGCTGGCCATCACCACACCGGTGGGCGTGGTCATCGGGCTGCTGGCCGGCTATCTCGGCCCCGCGGTCAGCTACGGGCTGATGCGCCTGACCGACGTGTTCCTGTCGATTCCGCCGCTCGTGCTCGCTATGTCGATCATGGGATTTCTCGAGCCGAGCGCACTGCACGGGATGATGGCCGTGACCGCGATGTGGTGGCCTTGGTATGCGCGGCTGACCTACAACTTGACCCGTGCCGAGAGGCACGAGGGCTATGTGCTGGCAGCCGAGACCGTCGGCGCCAGCCTGCCGCACATCCTGTTCCGCGAGATCCTACCCAACTGCATGCCGTCGATCTTCACCAAGATGATCATCGATGTCGGCTTCGTCATCCTGATTGCGTCGTCGCTGTCGTTCCTGGGTTTGGGCGCGCAGGCGCCGACCCCCGATCTCGGCTCGATGGTGGCCGACGGGGCTAAGTACATGCCCGACGGATGGTGGCTCACTGTGTTCCCGGCGCTCGCGATCCTGGCGGTGGTGTTGGGCTTCAACCTGCTCGGCGACTCTCTGCGCGAGGCGGTCGATGCCCGGCGCTGATCCGATCCAGGACGGCGCGCCCGTGGTGCTGCGCGTCGCCGGATTGCGGCTCGCCTTTCCGGGAGCGCGCGGCCCCGTCGAGGTGCTGCACGGGATTTCGTTCCATGTCCGCAAGGGCGAAAAGGTGGCGCTGGTCGGCGAATCGGGCTCGGGCAAATCGACCGCCGCGCGCGTCGTGCTGGGGCTGACCGGCGAGTGGGGCGCGGCCAAGGTTTCGGGCACCGTGCGTCTCGACGGCAAGGATGTGCTCGGCGACGACGCCTACATCGCGGGCGCGCGCGGCGACCGGGTGACGATGATCTTCCAGGATACGGTCTCGGCGCTGAACCCCACCTTCACCATTCGCGCTCAATTCCGCGAAGTCCTGCGTCGCGCCAATCGGCGCATCGCCCATGCCGAGGCCGACGCACGGGCGCGCGCCGCGCTGGCCGACGTCCGATTGCACGACCCCGACCGGGTGCTCGATTCCTTCGTGTTCCAGCTGTCGGGCGGTATGAGCCAGCGGGTCATGATCGCGCTCGCGCTTGCCAATAGTCCGGACTTGCTGGTTGCCGACGAGCCTGGCAGCTCGCTCGACGTAACCGTGCAGGCGCGGACTTTGGCGTTGATGGACGCCCTGATCCGGAAAAGGGGCACGGGCGTGCTGTTCATCTCCCACAATCTGGGCGTGGTGCGCGAATTCGCCGATCGAATCTATGTCATCTATCGCGGTCGGATCGTCGAACATGCCACCACAGCACAGCTTTTCGCCGATCCCCGGCATCCCTATACGCGCGCGCTGTTCTCCGCCATTCCGCGTCTCAACGGGACGCAGCTGCCGGAAATTCCCGAAGCCAGCGTGGCCTTCGCCGATCCGCTGATCGAGCACCAGGGCTGCGTCGAACCGTCCTGGGCGCCATGAGCGAGCCCCTGCTCGAGGTCGAAACCGTGACCAAGCGGTTCGCCGTGGCCGGACGGGAGGTAGTCGCGCTCTCGAAGATCGATCTCGTCGTCAATCGGGGTGAGTGCCACGCGGTGGTCGGCGAATCGGGCTCGGGCAAGTCGACGCTCGGGGCCTTGATCCTGGGTCTGATCCGACCGAGCGCGGGGCTGATCCGGTTCGAAGGTGCGGTACTACCTGCGCGCCGTCCCCTCGCCCTCAAGCGCGCGATTCAGCTTATTCAACAAAATCCGCTGACGGCGCTCAACGGGCGGCGGACGGTGGGGCAGTCGATCCGTCTTGCGCTCGACGTACACGGCATCGGCGAGCGCCGCACGCGCGACGAACTTGTGGCCAAGCTTTTGGGCGAAGTCGGACTGCCGGCCGACTATGCCAGGCGATCGCCGCGTGGCCTTTCGGGGGGCGAGCGCCAGCGCGTCGCCATCGCCCGCGCCTTGGCCTGCCAACCCCAACTGCTGGTGCTGGACGAACCGACTTCGTCGCTCGACGTGCTGGTTCAGGCGCGCGTACTGCGGTTGCTGGCCGAGATGCGCCGGCAACACGGCCTGACCTACATCTTCATCAGCCACGATCTGGCCGTGGTGCGCAGCATTGCCGATCGGGTCAGCGTGTTCGAGGCGGGCCGGCTGGTCGAATCGGGCGCGGTGGAGGAAATCTTCGATTCGCCGCGCAGCGACTACACGCGCCGCCTGATCGGCGCGATCCCGGTCGTTTCCGCCGAGGAAGCGCAGTTCCGCGACCGCATCCGGGCGTCGATCGATTGGCATGCCGATGACGGCGAAACCTACGCATGAAGGTGAGGAGGAATACGTGACATCATTTTTGTTCCATGGCGGTCGTTTTCTCGATCCGCGTCGCGATGAGTTGCTTTCCGGCATCGAAGTCCTGGTCACCGACGGTAAGGTGGTCGAGGTTGCCGACCGGCCCATTAACGCGGCCAAGGCCCAACGCGTGGACCTGCGCGGCAAGACTTTGATGCCCGGCCTGATCGACGCGCATATCCACGTCGTCTTGTCCGAGGTGTTCCTGCAGAACATGGCCGATACGCCGCTCACCTTGATGGCGGCGAAGGGCGCCGCGGCGATGCGCTCATTCCTGATGCGCGGTTTCACCACCGTCCGCGATACCGGTGGGGCAGACTGGGGGCTGAAGGCGGCGGTCGAACAGGGGTTCTTCGTTGGGCCGCGCCTGTTCATCTCCGGCATGCCGATCAGCCAGACCGGCGGACACGGCGACTTCCGCAAAAGGACACAGTCGGACTACACCTGCGCCTGCTCCAGCGGGCTGGGCGCCGCGGCACGGATCGCCGACGGCGTGCCCGAGATGGTGAAGGCGGTGCGCGACGAACTGCGCAAGGGCGCCGACCAGATCAAGATCATGGTGTCGGGCGGCGTTTCGTCGCTGCTCGATCCGCTGGAGAGTCTGCAATTCCGGACCGACGAAATCGAGGCGGCGGTGGACGAGGCGCGGCGCTGGGGCACATACGTATGTGCCCACGCCTATAGCGCCGCGGCCATCGAGCGCGCCGTGCGCGCCGGCGTGCGCACCATCGAACATGGCAACCTGATCGACCCGGCCACGGCCAAGCTGGTCGCGCAAAGCGGGGCCTACGTCGTGCCGACGCTGGTGGCCTACGACGCGCTGAAGCGGCGCGGCGCGGACTACGGCCTCACCAAAGTCAGCCTCGACAAGAACGACCGGGTGCTGGACGCGGGGCTCAAGTCGCTCGAAATCTGTCGCGACGCCGGCGTCAAGATGGGGTTCGGCAGCGACCTGCTGGGCCAGCTCCAGAACGACCATTGCAACGAATTCCTGATTCGCGCCGGCGTTCTCAAGCCGGCCGACATCATCCGCTCGGCAACCTTGATCAATGCCGAGATTCTGCGCCGTGAGCGCCAGTTAGGAGAGATCGTGGCCGGCGCCGAAGCCGACATTCTGGTTGTCGACGGCGATCCCTATCGGGATCTATCGGTGTTCCTCAACGACGGCGCTCGCATCCCCGCAATCATGGTGGGCGGCCGATTCGTCAAGAACACACTGTGAGATTCGGCCGCGCTTCCGGGGCGCTAGCGCCCCGGAAGCGCGGCGACCCGCCCGGGCGGATCGTTCAGTTGTTGCTGACCGCGAATATCACCGCGTTGATCTGCGCCGTCGACATCATCGCCCTGATTTCAGTAACCGAAAAGGTATTGGCCTGAATGCGGGACAGCGCTTCGATGTTGGTGGTCGTCAAGGCATGGATGTCGCTGGTGTTCAGCGAGTCGAGCGCGGTGGTCGAGAGCGACGCAAACTGGGTGGTCGAGAAGGAGCCGAAGGCGGTTGAGGTGAATGCGTTCAGCTGCAGGGTCGTCAATGACGTCAATTCGGTCGTGTCCAGACCGGTCACCTGGGTGGACGTCAGCAGGCCGAGTTCGGTGACCGTGAGCCCCTTGACTTGAGTAACGGTGAAGGCGCCGAGCTGGGTTGAGGTGAGACCGCCGATCGAGGTAGTCGTCAATCCCGCGATTTGAGTCGAGGTGAGACCGTTGATCTGGGTGGACGGATCGAGCGCGCCCAACTGAGTGCTCGTGAGCCCGGCCAATTGAGTCACGGTCAGCGCCGCAAGCTGAGTCGAGCTCAAACCGTTCTCTTGAGTGGCCGAATCGAAGGATTTGATCTCGGTGGCCGTGAGACCCTTCAGCTGAGCGGTCGAGAGGGCGGCGACCTCCGTCGATACCAGCCCGGTAAGCTGGGTGACGGTGAGCGAGCCGATCTGGGTCGAGTTGAGGCCGGAGAACTGGGTCGAGGCGTCGAGCGCGCCCAGTTGCGTGCTGGTAAGGCCGGACAGCTGGCTGGTGCTGAACGAGGCAATCTGGGTCGAGCTCAGACCGTTCTCCTGGGTTCCGGAATCAAGCGTGCCGAGCTGCGTGCTGGTCAGGCCTTTGAGCTGGGCCACGGTCAGGACGGCGATTTCGCTCGACACCAGGCCGTTGAGTTGGGTCGCGGCAGACAAGGAACCGATCTGGGTGCTGGTCAGCCCCTTGATCTGGGTGGAGGGGTCCAGTGCCCCGGCCTCGGTGGATGTCAGGCCCGCGAGCTGCGTGGTGGTGAGCGACGCGATCTGGGACGAGGTCAAGCCATCGAATTGGGTGGATGGATCGAGCACGCCGAGTTGCGTACGGGTTAGACCGGCCAGCTGGACCGTCGACAACACGGCGATCTCGGTCGAAAGCAGCCCGTCGATCTGCGTGGCCGCGGCCAGCGAACCCAGTTGCGTGCTGGTGAAGCCCTTGACCTGCGTCGTCGTCAGGGCGCCGAGCTGGGTGGAGACCAATCCGGTCAATTGAGTGGTTGTCAGCGACATTATCTGGCTCGACGTCAGGCCATTCAATTGAGTCGAGGGGTCGAGTGCGCCCAATTGCGTGCTGGTAAGCCCGGTCAATTGGGTCGTCGTCAGCGAGCCGACTTGCCCGGAACTCAGGCCATTCTCCTGCGTACCCGAATCGAGAGCCCTGATGTCAGTGGTTGTCAGGCCGTGCAGCTGGGTCGTCGACAATGAAGCCACCTCGCTCGACACCAGGCCGGTCAACTGCGTCGTCGTCAACGCGCCGACATCGGTCGAGCTGAGGCCCTTGATCTGGGTGGTCGGATCGATCGCGCCAACCTGCGTGCTGGTGAGGCCAGTGAGTTGCGTCGTCGTCAACGACGCGATCTGCGTGGAAGTCAGGCCCGATTCCTGGGTGGACGCGTCGAACGAAGCAAGTTGCGTGCTGGTCAGCCCCTTGAGCTGCGCAGTCGAAAATGCGGCAATCTGAGTCGAATCCAATCCATTGAGTTGAGTCGCGGCGGCCAGCGATCCCAATTGGGTGCTGGTCAGGCCCTTGGTTTGCGTCGAGGGATCGAGCGCGCCGACTTCCGTGGAGGTGAGCCCGGTCAACTGCGTGGTGGTGAGCGCTGCAATTTGCGTCGAGTTCAGGCCCGATTCCTGGGTCGACGAGTCGAGCGAACCGAGTTGCGTGCGCGTCAAGCCGCCCAGTTGTGCGGTGGTGAGCACAGCGATTTCGGTCGAGAGCAGGCCGTTGATCTGGGTCGCGGCAGCCAGCGAACCGATCTGCGTGCTGGTGAACCCCTTGATCTGGGTGGTGCTGAACGCCCCGACCTCGGTCGACACCAGGCCGGTGAGTTGAGTCGTCGTCAGCGAGGCAATCTGGGTCGTGGTCAACCCATCGAGCTGTGTGGATGGATCGAGCGCGCCGAGTTGCGTGCTCGTCAGCCCCCCGAGCTGCGTCGTCGTCAGCGAGCCGACTTGCCTGGAACTGAGACCATTTTCCTGTGTCCCGGAATCGAGCGCCCTGACTTCGGTCGTCGTCAGGCCTTTCAATTGGGTCGTGGACAGCGCGGCGACTTCCGTCGAGACGATTCCCGTCAATTGGGTCGTCGACAGCGCGCCGATATCGGTGGATGTCAGACCGCCGATCTGCGTGCTGGGATCGAGCGCACCCAACTGAGTGCTGGTGAGACCGGCCAACTGAGTGATTGTGAGCGACGCGATTTGCGCCGAGCTCAGGCCGGATTCCTGGGTCGCGGAATCGAGCGAGCCCAGTTGCGTGCTGGTGAGGCCGCGAAGCTGCGCGGTTGCGAACGCCGCGATCTCGGTGGAGAGCAGGCCGTTGATCTGCGTGGCCTCGGCAAGGGAGCCGATCTGCGTGCTGGTGAGGCCCTTGACCTGCGTCGTGGTGAAGGCGCCGATTTCGGTCGAGACCAAGCCAGTGAGCTGAGTTGTCGTCAACGAGGCGATCTGCGTGGTGTTCAACCCATCGAACTGCGAGGACGGATCGAGGGCGCTGAGTTCGGAACTGGTCAGGCCGGCGAGCTGCGAGGTCGACAGCGCGGCGATCTGACTCGATGTCAGCCCGTTTTCCTGGGTCGCCGTTTTGAGCGCGCCGAGCTGGGTGCTGGTCAGGCCCTTGATCTGGGTGGTGGACAGTCCCGCGATCTCGCTCGACACCAATCCGACCAATTGGGTGGTCGTCAGCCCGGCGATTTGCGTCGTCGTCAGTCCGTCGATTTGCGTGCTCGGATCGAGTGCGCCCAGTTGCGTGCTCGTCAAACCCGCGATCTGCGTCGAGCTCAGCGATCGGATCTGGGTCGAACTCAGTCCGTTTTCTTGAGTCGCCGAATCGAACGCGCCGAGTTGCGTCCGGGTCAGGCCGCCGAGTTGCGCCGTTGTCAATGCGGCGATCTCGGACGATACAAGACCGTCGATCTGCGTCGCGGTCGCCAGTGATCCCAATTGGGTGCTGGTCAGCCCTTTGACCTGCGTGGAAGGATCGAGCGCGCCGATTTGCGTGCTGGTCAGGCCGGTCAGTTGGGTCGTCGAGAGGGATCCGAGCTGGGTCGAGTTCAGGCCGATTTCCTGGGTTGCCGAGTCGAGCGCACCCAATTGCGTGCTGGTCAGTCCCTTGAGCTGCAGAGTGGTGAGCGCGGCAATCTCGGAGGAAAGCAGACCGTTGACTTGGGTAGCGGCCACCAGCCCGCCCAGCTGGGTGCTGGTCAAGCCCTTGATCTGCGTGGTCGTGAATGCCCCGACTTCGCTCGAGACGAGACCG
>Ga0181537_10000322_pt1 | contig 44841 bp, 47 predicted proteins | sample PEATcosm2014_Bin_39_FD_119765 | JGI IMG/M metagenome (GOLD analysis project Ga0181537, IMG submission 119765) | Peatland microbial communities from MTU Mesocosm Facility, Houghton, MI, USA - PEATcosm2014_Bin23_10_metaG | ecosystem: Environmental > Terrestrial > Soil > Wetlands > Peat | place...
AGTCGTAGCCATCGCCGCTCTGCACTTCCTCAGCGACGGGGTCAACAAGGAGCTCACCTCAGTAGCTACCAGCCTCTAGCTGAGAAGCTAGCGATCGTCTCGAGGGCGGGCATGCCGCTCACAGCATATTTTTGCAGGCTTTCCTACGATCGGGGCGCCCGGGTTCGAACCGGGGACCTCCTGCTCCCAAAGCAGGCGCGCTACCAGGCTGCGCCACGCCCCGTCGCGTTGCAAGTGTATGAGGCCGGGCGAAAACCGGCGTGGCCGGCGTGCGGACCGGGGCGTCGGGCAAAACGGTAGCCTCACGCCCATGGCCGATGTCCAACCGCTGCGGGCGCTGCACTACAACCTTGAGAAGACTGGTGATCTGCAATCGGTCGTCTCCCCGCCGTACGATGTGATCGACGCCGAGATGCGTCAGCGGCTTGAGTCGCAGTCGCCATACAACGTCGTGCGCATCGACCTACCGGTCACGACCGACGGCAGCGACGTCTACGCCCACGCCGCCGCGCTGCTCGCCAGCTGGCAGGCTGAGAGGGCTGTCGTGCAGGACAGCGAGCCTGCCATCTGGCCGCTCGAGCAGGACTACGTCGGGCCTGATGGACATCCCCGTACGCGCCGCGGCTTCCTGGCGCGCGTGCGTGTGGAGGAGTACGGCCCGGGGCGTATCCGGCCCCACGAGCGCACCCATCCTGGGCCCAAGGAGGACCGACTGCGCCTCACCCGCGCTACCAAGTCCAACCTCTCGCCGATCTTCGCCCTCTACTCCGACCCCCAGCAGCTGGCGTGGGCTGCGCTGCGGTCAGCTATGGGTGCGGAGCCCTGGGCACAGACCGTCGACCCGGACGGCACTGTGAACCGCCTCTGGCGCGTCAGCGACCCCGAGGCGATCAAACGGGTGCAGGCGGCCACCGCGGATGCTGAACTGCTGATCGCAGACGGCCACCACCGCTTTGAGACCGCTCGCGTGTATGCCGAGGAGATCGGCGGCGAAGGTGGGCACCGGTACGTGCTGATGTGTTTGGTAGCACTCGAGGACCCTGGGCTCACCGTGTTTCCAACGCACCGGTTGCTCAGTGACCTCACGCCTGAGCAGCGCGAGTCGCTGCGCAGCGTGATCGAGCGGAATTTCGACGTGAGCGTGCTTGACAGCGTTGAGGCGCTGCCGCCGGCAGCGAACGACCACCTCGAATTGGGCTACATCGACGCGCACCACAAACGGCCGCTCAGGCTGACGCTGAAGGACGGCGCGATCGTCGACGCGGCACTGCCGGGGCGCTCGGAGCCTTACCGCCGACTCGACACCGCCGTCACGGAGGCGCTGCTGCTGAAGGGTGCGCTCGGCATGACGGACGATCAGATCGACCACTTCGATGGGCTCTGGTACGCGCGTGATGACGCCGAGGCGATCAACGCCGTGCTCAGCGGCGAGTACGACGCCGCGCTGTTCATGGCCCCCACGCCGGTCGATCGGGTTCAGGCAGTGGCAGCGTCTGGGGAGAGCATGCCGCCCAAGTCCACATACTTCGTGCCCAAGGTTCCCACAGGCTTGCTGTTCAACCCGCTCGAGCGATCACCATGAAGGCTGCCGCAAGACGTTCCGCCCCCACCACGTTCACGCACACCGTCGAGATCCGAAGCCACCAGCTGGTGGTGGACGAACCCGAGGACTTTGGAGGCGACGATCGGGGCCCGAGCCCACAGGAGCTGTTGGCCGCGAGCCTCGCCAGCTGCACGGCCATCACGATCGAGATGTACGCCAAGCGCAAGGGCTGGGACATCGGTGCCGTGGAGGTCGCGGTCGAGTACACGCCCGCGGAGCGTGGTTCCCCGACCAGGTTTTCGCTTGACCTGCGCCTACCGGCAGGGTGCACGGAGGAGCAGCGCGAGTGCCTGCAGGTGGTCGCAGCCAAGTGTCCCGTGCACCGCACGCTCGAGGGTGAGGTCATCTTCGAGGACCGCGTGAGCATCAAGGCGGACGACGCAGGCCTGGAGCAGCGCCAGCCCAAGCCGCATCTGCTCAACCGCCCCTGACCCGCTGTCGCAACATATAGTCTGCGGTGTGGACCACTTGACGATCCTGAACGGGGTCCTGCTCGCGCCCGAGCTCGCTGGAGAGCTGGAGGTTCGCTGCACGACCGCGGCAGCCGTGCTGGTCCCGTTGTACATCCGTGACGGCCGCGTCGACGTCGTTTTCACGGAGCGCCGGCACGATCTACCGCGTCACGCCGGCGAGATTTCGTTTCCGGGAGGTCGTCGCGACCCCGAAGACGCCACGCTCCTGATCACGGCGTTGCGTGAGGCACAGGAGGAGATCGGCCTGAATCCGGACGCGGTTGAGATCTTGGGGGCGCTGCAGCCGACGCCGACGATCGCAACCGGGTACGCGATCTACCCGTTCGTTGGACTGATCTCTCGCGACCAAACGTGGACTCCGAGCGAGCGTGAAGTCGCGGCCGTGATAGAGCTTTCGTTGAGCGACGTGGCGGCGGGCCATGCGCGACGCCGGCTGAACCGTCGCGGTGTGGCGATACGGACCGACACCTACGCCGTGGACGGACACGTCATCTGGGGGGCCACCGCGCGCATAGTTGAAGACCTCCTATTCCGTTTCGAACTCGCGGATCGCGTCGGCGAGCGAGCGCTCCGGTAAGCCTCGCGCCCGGCGCCTGGCGTTGGTCGCAGCGAGCATCTGTTCAAGGTCCTGATTGTCGAGCGACTCTGACATGGCGGCCGGCCGCGAATCACGACCGCGCCCAAACTCACTGAGCGGCTTGCCGGCACTGGCCCTCGCGGAGAGCACCGCGGCGAGTACGGCCACCGTCACCACCACGATCAGGACAGCGGTGAACGGGTTCACCGCGGCCCGCTCAGAGGGTGCCGCCGCCCGTGCTGGACGACACCGGCGGTGTGGTGGCAGTCGTCGTCTGCTGTGTGACCGTGCTCGTATCCGTAGCCGCCCCGGAGCCGGCGCTGCCTGAGCCGGCGCTGGTCTGAGACGCGTTACTGGTGGTGGTCGTCGTCTTGGTGGAACTCGTGTGACTCGTGGTCGGCACCGTCGCACTACCTGTGGTCGGGACCGTGAGGGGCGGTGCGCCGCTCGTGTTGGTCAGGCTGGCGCTGCTTCCACCGCCACAGGCAGCCAAAACCAGGCCGGTGACGAACGCGGCGATCAGAGCGAGTATCCGTGAGCGAGTGGGCATAGACGGTACTACGCTGCACAGCGTACCGCGCGCCGCCATCGCTTACTGGTCGACTGGATCCATCCGCCGACCACACCAGGGGCAGTCGTCCAGATCCTTCTGGGCCAGCTGGTCACAGTGACCGCAGAAGCGGAGATTCTCGAGCGCCCAGGGAAGCTCAGAGACGGCCGGCGCCAGAGGCAGAAGCTGTGCGACCGGTTCAAGCCGCTCGCCGGTCTCACGGTCGACGTAAACCTTGTCCGGCTCCGCCAGAACGATCACTTCACGCCCTGTCGAGGGAGTGCGCATGCGGTACTTCTGAAGTGACCTCATTGCCGTTCCCCTGGTCAGTGATGGTGGTGGTCTTCAGGCAGCGCGTCGACGTCACGGCGGGTGTCGCGCACCCAGAGAGCGGTCGCGATCACGAAGATGATGAAGCCGAGCAGCGACCAGACCCACCAGACCGTCGTTCCGATCACGGTCAGCGTGATGCCGATGGCCACGGCCAGCGGCAGGATCGACCCGCCTGGAAGGTGAATCTCCTCGCCGACGGGCGGAACCAGCTCATCGCCCACGTCGACCGCCCTGAACTCCTGTGGCTCGGTCGTGCTCACGAATGCAGGTAGATCGCGGCGACAACGAAGGTCGCGCCGAACATGAACGCGCAGATTGCACCGGCGATCAAACCGGCACGGAGGTTCTTACGGGCAAGCTTCTTGTCCATGCCCAGATCGTACCTGTTCTCGGTGACGCTGGTCGAACCGGATCAGCGCGGTGGGTCGAGGCTAGAGTTTGACGTCCAGGACCATGGCGCCGAACAAAAGCGCCAGGTAGGCGAGCGAGAAGAGGTACAGCCGCAAGGCGCTGGCGCGGTCCTTACGTCGGTAGAGAACCACGGCCAGCGAAATGAACGAGAGACCGAGGACAAGCGAAGCCGCCAGGTAGAGCCCGCCAAAGACTCCTGCGCAGAAGGGCAGCTGCGTGAGCGCGACCAGTAGCAGCGAATAGAGGACGATCTGCTGCCTCGTCATCGCCTCGCCCCGCACCACCGGGAGCATCGGCACGTTGACCTTCGCGTACTCATCCTTCATCAGCAGGCTCAAAGCCCAGAAGTGCGGTGGGGTCCAGTAGAAGATGATCGCGAAGAGGTACACGGCGGTCCACGAGAGCGATCCGCGCTCGGCGGCCCAGCCCACCATCGGCGGGATCGCGCCCGCCGCCCCGCCGATCACGATGTTGTGCCATGTGCGGCGCTTCAGCCAGATCGTGTAGACGCCCACGTACCCGGCGAAGCCGCCGAACGCGAGCGACGCCGCAAGGATGTTGAGCGTGAGGCTCATGAGCACGAACGAGAGCGCAGCCAGGCCGATGCCGAATGTCAACGCAGCACGTGGTGAGATCCGGCCAGCCGGGACAGGGCGCGAAGCGGTGCGCTCCATCTGCGCGTCGATGTCACGGTCGTACCAGTGGTTGACCGCACCGGCACCACCAGCCGACAGGTAGCCACCAAGGCACGCCAATGCGATCTTGCCGACCGGCGGGTTGCCGGCGATCTCCATCGTGGCGACGGTGGTGAACAGCAGCAGCGACTGGACCTTCGGCTTGGTCAGCTCGACGTAGTCCGACACGAGCTGCCGCACGCTGGAAACGGGTGCGACCACCTCAGCGGCTGTGAACTCAGGGGTACTCACGACGCGACTACCTTAGCGACGCTTTCTGGAACTTGGGAGCGAGATCTGAGGGACGCCGGGCCAAGGGTGGGTAGGACGCAGGGGGCAACCGCGTGGCGGAGCCACGTCGAGTGCCCTGAGGACAACGCCACGCGCCGGTCGACCGCCCTCAGCTCAGACGCGCGTGAACTGCTCGGAGCCGCCGGTCTTCTGCAGCACGCCGGTCTGGGCCTCAACCTCGAGGCGGATGTCACGCATCGGCTCGACCGAGCGCACACGCGGAACCGAGTCGAAGTTGTTGACCGGCGGCGGCGAGGTGGTGAACCACTCGAGCGTGTTGCCCTTCCAGGGGTCGGGCCCGGAGATCTTGCCCTTCTTGTAGCTCACCGCGAAGTTGTACATCGACATCAGGATGCCGAGCGCCAGGATGTACGAGCCGATCGAGGAGATCAGGTTGTAGGTGGACCAACCCATACCCGGCTGGTAGGTGTAGATCCGCCGTGGCATGCCCGAGAGACCGAGAGCGTGCTGTACGAAGAAGGTCAGGTTGAAGCCGATGAACGTGACCCAGAACGATGCCTTGCCCAGGCGCTCACTGCAGAGGCGGCCCGTCATCTTCGGGTACCAGTAGTAGGTACCCGACATGATCGTGAAGACTGCACCGCCCATCAGCACGTAGTGGAAGTGGGCGACCACAAAGTATGTGTCGTTGAGCTGCCAGTCGACCGGGAAGACCGCCAGGAAGATGCCGGTGATGCCGCCGATCAGAAAGATTATGAGAAAGCCGATCGCCCAGTAGAGGGACGTGGTCATCACCAGTGATCCGCGCCACAGCGTCGCCGTCCAGTTGAATATCTTGACGCCGGTCGGGATACCGATCAGGAACGAGCTCAGCATGAAGAAGCCGAGCACCACGAGCGGCATCGGCGCCGTGAACAGGTGGTGTGCCCACACCAGGGTCGCCAGGAAGGCGATCACGATCGTGGACGCGGCGATCGCCTTGTATCCGAAGATCGGCTTGCGCGAGAAGACCGGTAGGACCTCCGAGATCATGCCGAAGCCCGGCAGGATCATGATGTAGACCTCCGGGTGGCCGAAGAACCAGAAGAGGTTCTCCCACAGGACCGGTGACCCGTGATTGGTCGGATCGAACCAGTGGGTGCCGAAGTGACGGTCGGTCAGCAGCATCGTGACCGCGGCTGCGACCACCGGCAGCGCGATGATCAGTAGCACTGCGTAGATCAGGATCGACCAGACGAACAGCGGCATCCGGCCCCAGGTCATGCCCGGTGCCCGCATGTTGACGATCGTCACGTAGAAGTTGATGGCGCCAACGAGTGACGAGATGCCCGTGAGGTGGATCAGGAAGATCCAGGCGTCCTGGCCACCACTAGGCGAGTACTGGATGCTTGAGAGCGGCGGATAGCTCCACCAGCCGGCTTCAGGCGGGTGCCAGAAGAGCGAGGCGTAGAAGACGACGCCGCCGAGCAGCAGCAGCCAGAAGGAGAGCGCGTTGAGGCGCGGGAAGGCCATGTCTCGGGCGCCGATCATCAGCGGCACGAAGTAGTTGCCGAAGCCCGCCATGACGGGGACCACGAACAGGAAGATCATCGTCGTCCCGTGGAGCGTGAGCAGCTCGTTGTAGTGCTCGCCGCTGATCAGCGTGTTGTTCGGCACCGCCAGCTGCGAGCGCATGAGCAGAGCCTCGACGCCACCGAGCAGGAAGAAGACGAACGTGAGGACCAAATACATGATCCCGATCTTCTTGTGGTCGGTTGTGAGTACCCAATCCAGCCACTTGTTGGTCTCACGCGGCTTGTGAATCTCGTGAGCCAGGACCTGAGGTACTGGACGAAGCGCTTGATCGGTTGTGCTCATATTCGAGGTTCGCTTCCTTCTTAGAATACGCCTGATGACGTCAGGTCGCCCTTTTTGATCAGGTCCTTGCGGAGCTCTGAAACCTGGTCATTCTGTTCACTGATCAAAGTCGCCTGCCGCTTGAGCCAGCTCTCGTATTGAGAGGGTGTCACGACCTTGACCAGAGCGGTCATGAACGCGTGCTCGCGGCCGCAGAGCTGCGCGCACTGGCCGTGATACAGCTCATTGGCGTGCAGCGCCTTGAACCACGTGTAGGTGGTGAAGCCCGGCACGGCGTCGACCTTGCCGCCGAGCGCCGGAACCCACCAGGAGTGGATCACATCGCTCGACTGGATCACGAGGTCGACCGTCTCCCCCGCCGGCACCACCATCTCCTGGTAGGAGTAGGGCAGCTTGTCAGCCCAGGAGCTCTTGTTGCAGCCCGCGCCGTAGGTGTAGCGCCAGATGAACTGGCGGCCGGTCACACAGATCGTCAGCTTGTTTCCGCTCGGGGGCGTTGGCGCGGTCAGCGACGCCGACAACACCGATGCGGCGCTGGCATCCGAGTTGGGCGGGTTGATGATGCTCGGCAGCTTGATGAACGTAACGACCGCAAGGATCACGAGGATCCCGGCCGCGCCGGCGGTCAGCCCCAGCTCGAGCTTGGTGTTGCCGTGGATCTGGGCAGCCACAGGGTGCTTGCTGGCGCGGAACGCCCAGACCGAGTAGAGCACGAAGCCCGTGACCGTGAGGAATACGAGCACCGCTATCACGAAGATGATGTCGTAGAGGCTGTGGATCGAGTTCGCGTTCGGCGAGCCGCCCGACTTGACCGAGCAACATGCGGCCATCGCGTTCGGGGCAAGCGCAAGCGATAGACCAACAACCAGCGGGATGACCGTGAGGGACTTTCGGCCTGCGCTTCGAGCGGTGCGCTGAAGTGAACGAGAAATCATCAAAGCGGCGCTCATCATATAGAGCCGAGGGGCAGCTTGGTCGCGGGCCGCCCTCGGGCGCACAGATCGCCCAGAGTTGCGCGCACCCCGGATCGGCTCACGATGGCCCCGGGCTCGCTCGGCTCATATACTGGCCGCGCTTGCGACTTTCGAGGGCTATCCGACCAGCCGCGTGGGCGCTCGTGGCCGTAGGCGTAGCAGCGCCGAAGGTCAGGAGCCGCTTGAAGCTGCCAAACGGCGTCGCCCTCGGTGCCGCCGCGCTGGTCCCCGCCGCCGTGTATGTCGCCGCTCCCAAAGGCCGCGCACGCAGCGCGGCCGTCTGCGTCGCTCAGATGTGGGCCTACCTGGCGGCCTACGAGATGCCCAACGACGATCCGCAGGCGCTGCGTGACCGTGTGCATGTCGACTACCCGATAGCGATCGACCGGGTCATCGGATTCGGCAAGCTGCCCACACAGAGGCTCCAGGAAACGTTCGGGACACCGGGCTCAACGAGCCGCTTCGAGAAGCTGCTGGCCTGGAGTCACTGGATCTGGTTCGCGGTGCCCCACACCGCCGTGGCCTACACCGCGCTCCGCAGACCCGAACGGTTCCCGGCGGCAGCGGCGCGAATGTATTCGGTCTTCGACCTGGGTGCGGTCGTCTACTGGACGGCGCCAACCGCACCGCCATGGTGGGCGGCGGCGCATGGACGCGTGAGCGAACTGGATGAGAGCGTTGCGGTCGGCGAGTTCGGACACCGGGAGGACCACGGCGACGCGCTGCTCCCGGTGCGCCGGATGATGCTCGAATACGGCGAAACTTTCTGGGGTAGCCAATGGAACGACCTTTACGATGCGCTCGGAGGCAATCCGCTTGCTGCAATGCCGTCGCTGCATTTCGCCACTTCACTCATGGCCGCGCGCCTGCTCTCTGAGATCGGGCCGCTCTCAGGCGCGCTCGGCTGGACCTACGCGGGCACACTAGGACTCGCGCTGGTGTACATGGGTGAGCATTACGCAATCGACGTGATCGCAGGCGCGGCACTCGCCGAGGCGGTCAATCGCAGTGCCGCTCCGGTCACCCCCGCCGCCCGTCTGCTCGTGCGCAGCCTCCGCGCCCTGCGGGCTGCTGCCGATGGCGACTGACGGTCCCCCTCAGGGCGCCGGTACGCAGATCGACTCCGCGGGGCCGACGGACGCCACGGAGCAGATCCCAAGCGTCAGAGTTACGCGCGGGCGCGTAATCGCATCGCTGCTGTTCGTCGTGGGGGCCGTCGTGTTCATGTATTTCGGCCTGCCAAAGCTGGTCGGCTTCGGCGACACGATCAAACGGCTGCGGGAGGGCAACGCCTGGTGGCTCGGTGCGGCGGCGGTGCTGGAGGGCATCTCGTTCGGCGGCTACGTGGCGCTGTTCCGCGCAGTCTTCCTCCAGGAGGCGTCGCGCATCAACTGGCGCACGAGCTATGAGATCACGATGGCCGGGCTCGCAGCGACGCGCCTGTTCGCGGCGGCAGGCGCCGGCGGAATCGCCCTGACAGCCTGGGCGCTGCGCCGCTCCGGCATGGAGCGGCGCTTGGTGGCATCGCGCATGGTCGCGTTCATGGCGCTGCTGTACGGCGTATACATGTGCTCGCTGGTCGTTGACGGCCTTGGTCTGTATTTCGGGCTCTGGCCGGGTCCGGCTCCCTTCGCGATCACGGTCGTGCCCGCGATCTTCGGCGCAGTGGTAATCCTCATCTTCCTTTCGATGTCGGCGCTGCCAGACGACTTTGATCGCTTCGTCGCACGGCGCTCGACCGGCCATGGCTGGTCCGGGCGGCTGGCCCAGCGTCTCGCCACCGTGCCGAGCGCGGCCGCCACCGGCGTGCGCGCGGGCATCGAGCTGCTGCGCACGCGCAACCCTGGTCTCTTTGGAGCGGTGGCGTGGTGGGGCTTTGACATCGCGACGCTGTGGGCCTGCTTCCACGCCTTTGGCGCGTCGCCCCCGAAAGCCGTGATCGTGATGGCGTACTTCGTCGGCTGGATCGCCAACACGCTGCCGCTGCCTGGCGGCATCGGTGGTGTCGAGGGCGGAATGATCGGCGCCTTCACCGCCTTTGGCGTGAGTGTGCAGTCAGCGGTAGTCGCCGTGCTCGCCTACCGCGCCTTCTCGTTCTGGCTGCCGACGCTGCCCGGGGGCGTCGCCTACGTGCAGCTGCGACGCACCGTCAACCGCTGGCGGTCCAGCGGGACCGCCACAGCGGACACGCCGCTCGCCCCAGCCGGCTGAGGCCCCTCCTATTCTTCCTATACTTGATGAAGTGAGTGATCGCGCCCATGAGAACGTAGTGATCGTCGGCAGTGGCCCGGCCGGATACACCGCGGCGCTCTATACGGCGCGTGCCAACCTGAACCCACTGGTGGTCGAGGGTTGGGCCTGGGGCGGCCTGCTTCAGCAGACCACCGACGTTGAGAACTTCCCCGGATTCCCTGAGGGAATCATGGGTCCCTCACTGATGCAGCACATGCGCGACCAGGCAGAGCGGTTCGGCGCTCAACTTGAGACCGATGAGGTCACCTCGCTTGAGCTCTCCACCGACGGCGGCCTGCACAAGGTCTTTGTCGGCGACGATCTTCACCTCACACGCACCGTGGTCCTGGCCATGGGCGCGAAACACCGCAAGCTCGGCGTCCCCGGTGAGGAGCTCCTCGCCGGCAAGGGCGTCAGCTACTGCGCGACCTGCGATGCGGCCTTTTTCCGCAATGTGCCGACGGTGATCGTCGGCGGTGGTGACTCGGCCATGGAAGAGGCCATGTTCCTTGCGAAGTTCGCCTCTCGAGTAGTGGTCGTGCACCGGCGTGATGAGTTTCGAGCCTCCTCAATCATGCTTGAGCGTGCCCGCTCGGTCCCGAACATCGAGCTTCTGACGCCGTATGAGATCGAGGAGTTCATCGCCGGTGACAACGGCGCCCTCGCGCGAGCGCGGCTGCGGCACACCGGTGACGGCACCACTCAGGAACTTGAGCTCAGCGGCGCATTCATCGCTGTCGGTCACGACCCTCAATCACAGCTGGTCACCGGCCAGATTGATGTCGACGGCAGCGGCTACGTGGTCACAGAAGGCCGTTCGACGCGCACCAACCTTCCGGGCGTGTTCGCCGCGGGAGACCTGGTTGACCACAGTTACCGTCAGGCGATCACCGCCGCCGGCTCGGGCTGCCAGGCGGCGCTTGACGCCGAGTGGTACCTGCGTGACAACCCTTTCTCGTCGGCCCATGAGGCCGGCCAGGCAGTCGCGTCCGCCTAACCCAGGGGGGCCCCTTGGCTAGCGCTTGGACGCGTGTCTGTGCTTGCGCACATGGCGCACGCGATGGTCATGCCTGCTCGATGACGCTGAAACGCTGGGCGCCGTGACCTCGAGGGCCGTGTACTCAACGCGCGTGCCTTGGAACGCACAGGTGTACTGGGCCTGCTCACCGAGCGTCAGCTGCGCAAGCGTTGTGCTGGCGGTCGTCTCGCAGCTTGACTTCTGAGCGGTTCCCGTGCCGGTGAGGATCTGAGTGTGGCTCTGCGTGTAGGAGAATTGCGTGGTGGAGAGCCCGAAGGTCAGGACCGGGGCCCAGGTCGGAACCGTGATCGCCAGCATCTCACCCTTCACAACGGGGATCGGAGCTATCAGGGGAAACTCCACCACGCCGCCCAGGTAGGGCCGCAGCGGCATCACGGGTGACTGCGCGGCCACTGCCCAACGCGCGCCGCCTTTACTGGCGACCGGACGCAACACGGTCAGCTCGACTGACGGCGGTCCGCCCCAGTTGGTATCGAGCGTGCTGAGCTCCTTGGCGAGCGACGCACCCTGGATCACCAGCCCAGAGACACCGAGGCTGAACGAGTCGATCACCCCGGGAGCTGTGACCAGTGTCGGGTCCGAGACACCGTCGCTGAGGGTTTCGTAAGCGGTCGTCTTGGTCAGCACGATCGCGCAGTCGGTCTCGGTCTCCGTGACCGTCGCCTCCTGCGGGCAGGTCGGTGCCGCAAGTGCGGTGGTGGTATTGCCCACCTGAAGCTCTTGGGCGAAGGCCAGTCCGGGTACGACGCCGGCGGCGAACAGCGCGGCGGCGAGCGCCAGAGTGAGACGTTTCATACGCCCATTGAACACGAAAATCGGATCAGAGTTGCGCGAAACCTTGCAGGCCGCCGGGCGGCGGCGGCCGGGATGGCGCCCCCTAGATTTTCACGACGTTGACGGCTTTCGGGCCCTTCGGGCCGGCCTCTTCCTCGTACGAAACCTTCGACCCTTCGGGCAGCGATTTATAGCCGTCTCCGTTGATACCGCTGAAATGTACAAACAGGTCGCGACCGCCATCATCGGGAGTGATGAAGCCGAAGCCCTTGTCGTCGCTGAACCACTTGACGGTTCCAGTTGCCATGTGTTGAATCCCCTTGGCGCTGCTGCCACAAACGTCAGGTGCCCCGCTGGCTCCCGACAGAACATGGAAACCGTATCAAGATAGAGGCGCGGTGAGTTGCGCAGCACCTGTGAGTTGCGCAGCACTGTGAGTGGTCGAACGGCGCCCGCTATCTGAGCTGCTCGGCCACGGCGGCGATCTCGGTGAGCTCACCGGCGGCGGGGACCCACGGCAGTTTGAGCGGATCGCCGCCGTAACGCGGGATCACGTGAACATGCAGATGAAAGACGGTCTGCCAGGCCGCGGGACGGCAGGAGTTGATCAGGTTGAGGCCGTCTGGCTGGAGCCGCACCTTGACCTTCTGCGCCAGCCGGTGGGCGGCGCGTGCCACCGCCGCGAACTGCTCCTCATCTATCTCCCAGAGGTCGCTCGCGTGCTGCTTGGGGATCACCAGCGCATGCCCGCGAGTGGCCGGTGCGATGTCCATGAACGCGAGCGTCTGCTCGTCCTCGTCAACTATCTGCGCGGGTATCTCCCTCGCGACGATCTTGCAGAAGATGCACTCTTCAGCCATGCGGGCGCCAGCCTAGTGTCGTGAGTTGGAAATTTCGGGCACGACAGTAGATCATCGCGGGCTCGTTGGCTGCACTACGCGGACTTGGAAGCGGTGGCTCAATCGGTGAGCATCTGCTCGCGCGCGTATGCGACGGCTTGCGCTTCGGACGAAACCTCGCCGGCGTATGTCGCCTCGGTCAGCTCCGCCAGTAGCTCACCGAGCCGCGGGCCTGGGGTAATCCCGAGCTCTCTGGCCAACTGGTCACCGCGGATCGGTGGCTTGGTCGGTTCGGCGTGATAGGCGAGCGCCGCCGGCAGCAGCTCCCGCGCGAGCTCAACGTGCCGGGCCACCGCAACCTCGAAGTTGCGGCCGAGCGTCGCCAGGCGATCGGCCACGCTGAGCACCGTCACGTCGACCTCCACCGGGGCACAGGTGCGCAGGTACCGGTAGACGGCGCGTTTGGAGAGAGGCTGCTCGCGCACTAGGAACCCGAGCTGAAGGTGCAGGCGAGTCGTGGCCGCGACATGTGCCGCCAGCCGCTCACTGGCCCTCAGCCTGCCGAGGATCTCCACCGCCATCGACGCACCTAGTTCGTCGTGGTTGAAGAATGTGACTCGTCCTTCGGGCGTGAGTGCTCGGGTCCGCGACTTGGCGATGTCATGCAGAAGCGCGCAGAACCGGAGCGCCTGCCCGCGCGTGAGCTCGTTGCCGAGCGGCTCGCCGAGTACCGCCAGTAGCTGCGCCGCAGCGCCGGCGCCGAACACGGACTCAGGATCGCGCTCGAGCTCGAGCACCTGCGCGAGCGTCGCCATCGTGTGGTCGTAGACGTCAAGGTGGTGAAACTCACTCTGCTGCACGCCCCGCAGGGCGTGCAGTTCGGGTAGCAGCACTTCGGTCGCGCCAGCGCTCTCGAGCAGCGCCAGCCCCTCGAGCACGCCGTCCGCGGCGACGAGCTGCTGGAGCTCGTGCAGGATGCGCTCCCCGGGGGTATCCGCCAGCGCGGGAGCGCTGGCGCGGGCCAGCATCTCGGTACCGCGTTCCACCTCGAAGCCGAGCTCGGCACGGAAGCGCGCCAGCCGCACGACCCGCAGTGGGTCGGCGCTGAACGAGTCGCGACCGACGGCGCGCAACGTCCGGGCGCTGATGTCGGCCGCGCCGCCAAAGGGATCTATCAGTTCGCCGCCCTCGATCGCCTGTGCGATCGCGTTGAGCGTCAGGTCGCGACGGTGCAGATCCTGTTCCAGGCTCTCCCCCACCAAGGGCGTGAGGTCGACCTGCCACTCCTGCTCGCGGCCCTTCACCCGCCAGGCCCCGAACTGCTCGGAGAGCAGAAACGCGTGGCCGTCAGCCGCGTGAGCCAGAGCGCGAGCAAGCCCGCGCGCGTCACCGTCGACCGCCACGTCGTAGTCGAGCGTGCTCCGCGGCGGGCGGGACATGATCTGGTCGCGGACCGCGCCGCCGACGAGCCAGGCGCGAGGCGCGCCGGGGAGCTCCCTCAGCGCCGCGAGTGGTCCGGTGTTCATACCGGCTCTCCGTCGCGGTGGTAGAGGCGCGGCACCCGCCTTGAGATCCAGCAGAGAACCTCGTAGTTGATCGTCCCGATCCGGGCGGCCAGTTGCTCAGCGGTCTGCCGCTCGGCGCCATCAACGCCGATCAGGGTGCCCACATCACCGACCACAACCCCGGACCGAAAGCCGACTTCGACGGTGATGTTGTCCATGCTGACCATGCCGCGCAGTGGGTGGCGGTTGCCGTTGATCAGCACGTCGCAGTTGTTCGCCAGCGCCCGCGTTGGAATCCCGTCGCCGTAGCCGATCGGGAGCGTGGCGATCACCGTCTCGCGATCAGCTATGAAGTGGCGGCCGTAGCCGGTGCTCTCGCCGGCCGCGATCCGCTTAAGCGCGGCGACGTAGGTGCGCAGGGCAAGCGCGGGCTCGAGCCCGTGAGCCGCTGGGTCGCGGTTCATCGGATCACATCCGTAGAGCGCGATTCCGGTTCGCACCATGTCGAAGCGCGCGCCCGGGACGCGCAGCGTGCCGGCGCTGTTGGCGGCATGGACGATCAGATCGCCGCCTCCGCGGGCGCTGCGCAGGCGTTCCACGAACGGCGTGAACTGGGCCAGCTGGTGGGCGACGAACTCAAGGTCGCCGTCGGCCGTAGCGAAATGCGTCATCGCGCCTGTGAGTCGCAGCGCCGGCTCTGCCGCGCGGACCGCATCGGCAACCCCGAGCGCCTGGGCGGGCTCGCGCGTGCCTAGCCGGCCGAGCCCGCTGTCGAGCTTGACGTGGACCCGAACCTCACGTCCGGCGCCGATCGCCGCCGCCCGCAGCCTCTCCACAAAGCCGAGGTCCCAGACCGTCAACGCCGCATCCGCCGCGATCGCGATCGGCAGCTCCTGGTCACTGATGGCTCCGAGCACGAGGATCGGAGCTTCGATACCGGCTAGCCGCAGCTCGCCGGCCTCCTGGGCGGTTGCCACTGCAAGTGAGCGCGCCCCCGCCGCCAGCGCCGTACGCGCGACCGGAACCGCCCCATGACCGTAACCATCTGCCTTGACCACCGCGCAGAGCATGGTCTGCTCGCCCACCGTCTCCAGTAAGAGCCTCGTGTTGCGCTCAATCGCCGCCAGGTTGATCTCGGCGACCGCCCTCAGCGCCACCTTCACTGCCCCCGCACCGACCGCCGGGGCCGCTGTGGCGCCGGGTCGCGTGGCCGTGCGAGCGCCTTGGGCAGCGCCGCAATCACGTCACCGGCGATGACGCCCTCTTCCCCGACCTCACGGGCGGCGATGCGGCCGGCCTTCACGTGGATCATCACCGCCGCGCACGCTGCCGTAAACGGATCCAGTCCCTTGGCCAGGAAGGCGCCGATCACTCCGGCCAGCACGTCACCGGTGCCGGCGGTCGCGAGCGCGGGCGCCTCCCCAGGGCTGACCGCGGCCGTGCCGTCAGGCGCGGCGACGATCGTGTCGTCACCCTTGAGCACGACGATCGCGCCTGAGCGCTGCGCGCATCCGCGCGCAGCGCTCAGGCGTCCCGCGTCCACCTCCGAAGCCTGAACGTGCAGCAGCCGCGCCAGCTCTCCGGCATGCGGAGTCAGCACGGTCGGCGCCTCCCGCTGCTTGAGGCCCTCGAGGCCGTCCTCCTCGGCGTGCGCGTTGAGGCCGTCGGCATCGAGGACGAGTGGAACCTTGGTGTAACTGGCCACCGCCCGCGCGAAGGCGATCGTGGCTGGCTGGCGGCCGAGCCCGGGGCCGAGCACCAGCGCACCGGCGCGCGAGGAACGCTCCACCACCATGCGCGAGGTTCCTCGTTTGAGGCCGTGGTCCCCGTCGTCAGGCAACTCGACGGTCATGATCTCCAGCAGCTTGCCGGCGACGATCGCGCTGACCGAGGCTGGCACTGCGAGCGTCACATAGCCGGCCCCGGCACGCGCCGATGCCATGGCAGCCATGACCGGGGCGCCGGTGAGCCCCTTGGAGCCGCCGCACACCACCACGCTGCCGACGTTGAACTTGTTGGACGCGGCCGCGCGCCGCGGTACCCGATCTCGGACGGCGGGGTGGATACGGCCGATCGTCGGGGCCACCGGCTGGTCCTCTGCCGGAATGCCTATGTCGATCACGCGTACCCGGCCCGCGTGGCGCTTGCCGGGAGCGATCAGCAGCCCCGGCTTGGCGGCGTGGAAGGTGACCGTCAGGTCTGCATTGACAGCCTCGCCCACGACCTCACCGGTGGAGGCGTCCACCCCGCTCGGCACGTCACAGGCGATCACGCGGACCTCGCCCCCGGCTTCACGCCTCGCATTGATCGCGGCGATCGCACCGCTGACCGGCTCGCGCGGCTCGCCGCTGAAACCGGTCCCGAGCAGCGCGTCGATCACGACCCCGGCGCCGTCAAGGAGCTCCGCAGAGAACGCCGCAACCAGGTCGGGCGGCAGGCGCTCGAGGTTTGCCTTGGCATCAGCGGTGTATTTGTCGGCGTCGGCGAGCAGCAGCACTCGCACTTCACGGCCGATCTCCAGCAGCAGCCGAGCCGCGACAAAGCCATCGCCGCCGTTGTTGCCTGAGCCGCAGACGACCGCGATCTCAGCGTCCGTGATGAACGCGTCACACGCCTGCGCCAACCCCGCGCCGGCGTGCTCCATCAGCTCGAGCCCTGGGATCCCGTGGGTCTCTATCGCCCAGGCATCGAGCGCGCGCTGCTGCGCCGCGTCGGGCAGCGGCGCCAGCCAATCTGGAAGCGTCATGAGTGCTCGCCGGCGATCACTCGACGGTGACCGTCTTGGCGAGGTTGCGCGGCTGATCGACGTTGAGGCCGCGGCGCCGTGCGATGAAGTAGGCGAGCAGCTGCAGCGGGATCACGGCCAGCAGCGGGCTCAGCATCGCGCTGGCTGCGGGCACTCGGATCACCTCGTCAGCATGGGACGCGATCTCGGTGTCACCCTCGGTCGCGACGACGATCACGCGCGCTCCGCGGGCGCGAACCTCCTGGATATTCGAGACGAGCTTCTCCAGCACCGGCGAGGCGGTGGCGACGACCACCACCGGGGTGCTCTCGTCGAGCAGCGCAATCGGGCCGTGTTTCATCTCGCCGGCCGCATAGGCGTCGGTCGCGATGTATGAGATCTCCTTGAGCTTGAGCGCGCCCTCAAGCGCGATTGGCAGGCCGGCGTTGCGTCCGAGGTACATGAAGAACTCCCGTTCATGGAGATCGGTGGCGATCCGCTCGACGGTCGCGGTCCCCCCGTCCAGCACCTCCGACATCAGGTGCGGAAGGTGCTTGAGATCGGTGATCCGCGCGCTCAAATCGTGCGGCGACAGTGCGCCGCGCAGCTCGGCCAGCCGCAGCGCCAGCAGATAGAACGCCGCCACCTGCGTCACGAAGGTCTTGGTGGCCGCGACCCCGATCTCCATGCCGGCCCGTGTGAACAGCGCGCCGTCAGCCTCGCGGGTCATCCGTGTACCGATGATGTTGGTGATCGCCAGCACGCTCGCGCCGCCGGCCTTGGCCGTCCGCATCGCCGCCAGCGTGTCGGCCGTCTCCCCTGACTGCGAGACGCCGATCACCAGGTCATTGGAGCCGATCACCGGGTTGCGGTAGCGGTACTCGGACGCGATCTCCACCTCGACTGGCACCCGCGCCCACTCCTCAATCGCGTAACGACCCACGAGGCCGGCGTGGTAGGACGTCCCGCACGCGACGATGACGATCCGGTCGATGTTGCGCAGCAACTGGTCAGTGATCGCGCCCAGGTCGCCGAGGTCGATCGACTCCGGCGACGCGGCGCGCTCACCGATCGTCTCGGCCACGGCGTCGGCCTGCTCATTGATCTCCTTGAGCATGAACGTCTCGTAGCCGCCCTTCTCAGCGGTCGCGGCGTCCCAGTCGACCTGGTCGATCTCACGCGTCAGCGGTTCCCCCGTGACCGTCAGGAACGCGACGCCATCGGGGCGCAGCACGACGATCTCGTCGTCGTTCATGTACTGAACGCGGTTGGTCTCCCTGAGGAAGGCAGGGACCGCGGAGCCGATGAACTGCTCACCGTCGCCGCGTCCGATCACGAGCGGGCACTCCTTGCGAGCACCGACCAGGACACCAGGCTCATCCACGGACATCGCGACGAACGCGTAGTGGCCGGTCAGCTCCTGGTAGGTCTTGCGCACCGCCGTCGTGAGGTCGCCGTCGTAGTGGCGCTCGATCAGGTGGGCGATCACCTCGGCGTCGGTTTCGGAGGTGAAGACGGAGCCGTCTTCGAGCAGGCTCTGTTTGAGCGCGAGATAGTTCTCAACGATGCCGTTGACCGCGATGTGGATGCGGCTGCTGGTGCTGTAGTGCGGGTGCGCGTTGGCCTCGGTGACGCGACCGTGCGTGGCCCAGCGAGTGTGAGCGATGCCGGTGCCGTCGGCGACCACAGGTGGCGCCGACCCGTTGCCGTTCTGGGCCATCGCGTCGCGCAGGAAGCCGAGGTTGCCGACCGCTCGGACCAGCTCGATCCGGTCGCCGCTGAGCACAGAGATACCGGCGCTGTCGTAGCCGCGGTATTCAAGTTTTTCCAGCCCCGCGAAGAGCAGTGGCCGTACTTCACGTGGTCCGACGTAGCCGACGATTCCGCACATGGGTTAGTGACCTGTCTCTGTGTTCGGGTCTGCATCGAGCCGCTCCGAGGCGGCCCGCGCTCGTCAAGGTCTGACCGGCGAGCGAAATCCCGAGTCTACTGACAGCGGCTTGGGATCGGCTCTCAGTCAAGCGCCGCGTCAACGGTCGTCGCCAGGATGGAGCAGATTTCGTCGGTCTCCTCCTGGGTCGGCGCCTCGACCATCACGCGGATCAAGGGTTCGGTGCCCGATGCGCGCACCAGCACACGGCCGCGGCCCCGGAGTGAAGCGTCAGCGTCACCGACCGCCTGCTTGACGCCGCTGGACTCCATTGCGGCGGTCAGGCGCTCACGACTGGCCGCGCGGATGTTGACCAGCTTCTGCGGCAGTTTGACCATCGCCTGTCGGTCGCCGAGATCCCCATCCCCGAGCGCCTCGAGCGTGAGCAGCGCGCTGGCGATGCCATCCCCGGATGGGGCGAACCCCAAATCGATGATGTGGCCAGACTGTTCGCCTCCCAACCGCCAGCCGAGGCTGCGCAGCGCCTCGTTGACGTAACGGTCACCTACCGCCGTGGTGGTCACCTCGATGCCGGCCTGCTGCATGGCGGTGTGGAAGCCGTAGTTGGTCATCACCGTCACAGCGACGCCGCCGCCGTTGAGCACCCCGGTGCGCTTGTAGTGGGTGGCGACGATCGCGATCAGTTCGTCGCCGTCGATCACCACCCCGTGGCGGTCAACCGCGAGCACACGGTCGCCGTCGCCGTCGAAAGCAAAGCCGGCATCGTGGTCGCCCGCAGCCATCAGCCCACAGAGCAGGTCGATGTGGGTCGAGCCCACGCCGGCGTTGATGTTGCGCCCGTCGGGATCGTTGGCGATGACATCGACCTCCGCGCCCAATCTGCGGAAGATCTCGGGAGCGGCGCGATAGGTGGCGCCGTTCGCGCAGTCCAGGAGGATCCGGCGGCCGGTCAGATCAAGTGACTCGAAGCGCGTGTGCAGCTCGCGCAGATAGTCCTCCAGCGCACCGTGCAGATCACGCACCCGTCCGATGTGCTCGGCGGGCGCACCGGGAACGTCGACGCGATTCTCAATCTCGCTCTCACTCTCATCGGAGAGCTTGAAACCATCGCTGGCGAAGAACTTGATGCCGTTGTCCTCATACGGGTTGTGCGAGGCGGAGATCACCACGGCGAGCTGGAGGCCGTGGCGGCGCAGCAGCAACGGCGCAGCCGGCGTTGGCAGCACGCCGCCGAGCAGCACGTCACCGCCGGCCGAGGTGACACCGGCGGCGATGGCCGCCTCCAGCATCTCACCCGACTCACGTGTGTCGCGCACGATCAGCACCCGTGGGTGCTGATCGCCGCTCAACTCAACGGCTGCGCGGGCCACGGACAACGCCAGGTCGGCGGTCAGGAACTCTCCTGCCCGCCCACGGACCCCGTCCGTGCCAAAGAGCTGGCGCGACATCTAAGCAGTATGGCTCCGAACGGGGGCGCCTAGTGCACTCTTGCGGAACTTCGAGAACGGCGCACTAGTGACCGGCCCCGTGGATCGCGCTACCCGCAGGGCGGGCCACCTAGCGCTTCGAGAACTGAGGCCGCTTACGGGCCTTCTTGAGCCCGGCCTTCTTGCGCTCCTTGACGCGCGGATCACGCGTCAGGAAGCCGCGGCGCTTGAGCTCGCCACGAAGGTTCGGGTCAGCCTCGAGCAACGCCTTCGAAATCCCATGGCGCAGAGCGCCGGCCTGAGCCGACACGCCGCCACCGTGCATGCGAGCGATGACGTCCATGCGGTTGTCGTAGCCAACGGTCTCGAGCGGCTGGCGGATCACGCGCTGCAACGTCTCGCGCGGGAAGAACGCTTCCAGCGACTTGCCGTTGATCAGGTAGGTGCCGGTGCCGGGCTTCAGGATCACGCGAGCAACGCCGGTCTTGCGCTTACCGGTGGCGGTGTAACGCGCTCCGGCGGCGAGGTCGATAGCAGCGTCGGCGATCGGCTTGACGACGATGCCGTCGTCATCTTCATCCCCGGCTGCGGCGCGGGCGGCAGCTTCCTCAGCCTCAGCCTCAGCCGCGGCGCGAGCCTCGGCGTCCAAGAAGTCAGAGCCGTCCGTGACGATATCCGGAATCAGGTCTGCGCCTGGGATAGCGGGCTTCTCACGCGGCGTCTCGTCGACCTCGATGTACTCGACCGTCGCATCAGCGATCGACGCTGGATCGACGACGACCGGCTCAGCGGCAGCCTCTTCAGCCGCGGCAACCGGCTCAGCGGCAGCCTCTTCAGCCGCAGCAACCGGCTCGGCGGCAGCCTCTTCAGCCGCGGCAGCCGGCTCGGCGGGGATGGCCTGCGGCGGGGCCGGGGTGGTCTGCGCCTCCGGCGTTGAGGCCACGTCCGCTGACTGCTCGGAGGTCGGCTCCTCGATATTTTCGTTCTGGTCGGTCACGACGCGATCTCCATCGGTTGCGGCTGCTGGGCGGCGTGCGGATGATCGGGCCCTGCGTAAACCTTGAGCTTGGTGAGCTGCTTACGCGCAAGACGGTTGCGCGGCAGCATGCCCTTCACGGCCAGCCGGATGACCTCCTCCGGACGGCGGTCGAGCATTTCAGTAAGGGTGCGGGACTTCAATCCACCTGGGTAGCCAGAGTGGCGGTAGTACATCTTCTTCGCGAGCTTGTTTCCGGTAACGGAGATCTTCTCCGCGTTGACGACGACCACGAAGTCACCGGTATCGACATGGGGCGTGTAAGTCGGCTTGCGCTTGCCGCGCAGGGCGTCAGCGATCTGGGTCGACAGGCGACCGAGGGTCAGCCCGGTGGCGTCGACGATCAGCCAGTTGCGCTCGCGGTCGGTGGGGTTAGCTACGTATGTCTTCATGGCATGCAAGTTGGCCGCGCGGACGCGCGGGACCGAGGATGGTAGACGATCACTGTCCCAATAGTCTGGCGAGTGGCTGGACGCCGCCAGTCACTCCCATTCGATCGTGCCGGGTGGCTTGCTGGTTATATCCAGCACCACACGGCCGACGGAGCGGATCTGATTGATCATCCGGCTGGCGATCTGCTCAAGCAGGTCATACGGCAGTCGCGCCCAGTCCGCCGTCATCGCATCGTCACTGGTGACCGCGCGTATGCCGATGACATGCCCGTATGTGCGGGCGTCGCCCTGAACACCGACGGCACGGATATCCGGCAGCACACAGAAGGATTGCCAGAGCTCACGGTACAGGCCGGCCTTGCGAATCTCATCCTGGAGGATCGCGTCGGCTTCGCGCAGCACGTCGAGCTTCTCCTTTGTGACCTCGCCGCCGACGATGCGGATACCGAGGCCGGGGCCTGGGAACGGCTGGCGCCAGACCATGCGCTCCGGCATGCCGAGCTCGGCGCCGACGGCGCGAACCTCGTCTTTGAACAGTGCGCGCAGCGGCTCGACGAGCTCAAACTCCAGGTCATCCGGCAGGCCGCCCACGTTGTGGTGCGATTTGATCGTGGCAGTGCCGGTGCCGCCACCGGACTCGATCACGTCCGAGTAGAGCGTGCCCTGGACCAGGAACTTGACGCCTTCCAGCTTCTCAGCCTCTTCCTCAAAGATGCGGATGAACTGCCCCCCGATGATCTTGCGCTTCTGTTCAGGGTCGGTGACGCCCTTGAGGGCCGCCAGGTAGCGATCCTCGGCATCGACCGCGACCAGCGGCACATGGAAATAGTCGGTGAAGGCGGCGATCACCTGATCAGCCTCGTTCTTGCGCATCAGCCCGTGATCGACGAACACACAGGTGAGCTGGTCCCCGATGGCGCGGTGCACGAGCACCGCCGCCACGCTCGAGTCGACGCCGCCGGAGAGGGCACAGATCGCGCGGCCGTCGCCGACCTGAATGCGGATCTTCTCAATCTGATCGTCGATCACCGAACGGGCGCTCCAGGTGCCGTCCGCTCCGCAGATGTCGAGCAGGAAGTTCTTCAGCACCTGCTGGCCGTAGGGAGTGTGAACGACCTCCGGGTGAAATTGAATCCCGTAGATCTGGCGCTGCTCGGACTCGATCGCGGCCACGGGAGAAGCGGTCGAGGACGCGAGCGCCTCAAACCCGGGCGGCGCCTTGAAGACGGTGTCCCGGTGTGACATCCAGCAGGCCTGCTCAGTCGGGGTCCGCGCGAGCAGCCGCCCGCGATCGTGAACTGTCAGCTGCGAACGCCCATACTCGCCGACCTCGGCGCTCTCAACCGTGCCGCCGAGGCCACGCGCGACCAGCTGCATGCCGTAACAGATGCCGAGCACGGGAATGCCGAGATCGAGCAGGCGAGGGTCGAGGCTGGGGGCGCCGTCGTCGTAGACCGACGCGGGCCCACCGGACAGGATCAGACCGATCGGGTGCAGACGCGCGACCTCTTCAGGGCCGACGTGGTAGGGCAGCAGCGTGGAGAAGACACCGCACTCACGCACCCGACGAGCGATCAGTTGCGAGTACTGGCCACCGTAGTCAAGTACGACGACGTTCTGCGGCTGCAAACCCTCGCTGGAGTGGGTCCTCGCTCGCTCGTGGGCGTCCTCGCCCGCCGCGCTCACTGCGTGCTCGTCCAACTCGGCTTCCGCTCGCAGTTCCCGAGTGCCGGGAGCGTCGCCGGCGATCGATGGAACGCCGGCGACGGGTGCGCTCTGCGCCTTACTGGTCGCCCACCTAGTCAGCGACACCGACCGTCGCCTTGCCGGAGGCGCCCATGCCAACGGCCTGCTCGCGCTGGAGGTGCTTGCCCTCCGTCTGCAGCGATGGAGCGATCATCAGCTCAGCGCGGTTGAACTCGGCGATGTCCCGATAGCCACAGGTCGCCATTGAGGTGCGCAGCGCCCCCATCATGTTGAAGGTGCCGTCGTTCTCACGGGCAGGACCCCTGACAATCTCCTCAAGCGACCCGTTCTGCTTGGTGGCGACACGTGTGCCGCGCGGGAGCGTCGGATGGAAGGTCGCCATACCCCAGTTGAAGCCCTTGCCCGGAGCCTCATAACAGCGGGCCAGAGCGGAGCCGAGCATCACAGCGTCAGCGCCACACGCAATCGCCTTGGCGATGTCGCCACCGTTGCGCATGCCACCATCGGCAATCACGCGCACATACTCGCCGGTCTCCAGCATGTGCTGGGAACGGGCGGCCGCGACGTCGGCGATGGCTGTCGCCTGCGGGACACCGAGACCGAGCACACCGCGAGTCGTGCAGATCGCGCCGGGGCCGACACCGACGAGCACCCCAGCGGCGCCTGTGCGCATCAGGTGAAGGCCGGTGTGATACGAAGCGCAACCGCCGACGACAACCGGGATCGGCGCCAGCTCACGGATGAACTCCTTGAGGTTCAGCGGCGGCCGCGACTCGTCCAGGGAGACGTGCTCGGCCGAGACGACCGTGCCCTGGATCACCAGGATGTCGAGGCCCGCCTCAAGCGCTATCTCGTAATACTTGCGGACCTTCTGCGGCGTCAGCGAAGCTGCGGCCACCACGCCGTGCGCCTTGATCTCCTGAATCCGCTTGGCTATCAGCTCAGGCTTGACCGGCTCGCTGTAGATGTCCTGGAGCTCGCGGGTCGCGATGTCCTTTGAGAAGGTCGCGATCCGCGCCAGCATCTCATCGGCGTTCTCGTACCGACATTGAATGCCCTCGAGGTTGAGCACGGCCAGACCGCCGAGCTTGCCGAGCAGACCGGCCGTCTCCGGGTTGACTACACCGTCGAGAGCCGCCGCCAGGAGCGGCAGATCGAAGCGGTAGGGACCGAGCGTCCAACTGATGTCGACGTCATCGGGATCACGCGTCCGGCGCGACGGGACGATCGCCACATCATCAAATCCATAGCCCCGACGGGCCTTCTTTCCACGTCCAATTTCGACTTCCATCAGCGCATCGTAGATGGTCGCTCGGTTGACAAGATGAACCCCACTTTCGGCATCAGCACACAGCCGCGCAGGCGGTGGCCATCGGTCTGATTCACAGTAGCATCGCGGCACCTGCGATCTCCGGTCAAAAGGCCTTCGACGGCGGGCGATCGGGCGCCAGGGGTGAGGTGACTCACAGAGCCGACCGGGGTGGCGGGCTCGGGGCCTGACGAAGCCGCTCAGGAGACTTCGGCGGGGAGCGTCACGAGCTCGGCGGAGATGCCCGCGAGCAGACGCTCAACCTGGGCGGGATCGATGATCCCGGCGCCGATGTGCTGCGTTGACTCGGCACCGCAGGCCACACCGAACCGCAGGCACTCCACGGGCTCGCTGCCGTCGTAGCGCGAGGCCACGTAGCCGGCCAGGAAGGCGTCTCCGGAGCCGATCGATGAACGCGGCTCGAGCGGATCGATCGTCAGCCGGTAGATCGCGTGGCCACCGTGCTCGCGCACGTAGGCGTAACAGCCGTCAGGCACGGTCATGATCGCCTCCTCCGGCCCCTGACGGACGATCTCAACAACGGCGCGAGCGCGGTCGTCGACTCCGACGAACTCATGCCCGGCCAGATCCTCCGCCTCAAGCTCGTTGGGCGAGACCACGTCGGGCTCGGCGCGCACCGCGAGCTTCAGCGGCTCCCCGTCCGTATCGATGATCGTGGTCAGGCCCAGCTTGTGGACAGAGCGGATCAGCTCCGCGTAGGTCTCCGGCTCGAGCCCTCTCGGCAGGCTGCCGGCGAACACGCACATACTGGCGCCGCGCGCCAGGTAGAGCAGGCGCTCCTGGAACAGCGCCAGTTCGTGTTCGGTGACCGATGGCCCGCGCTCGTTGATCTCGGTATGGGCCCCGGTGGTCGGATCCAGCAACGCCATGTTGGTCCGGGACTCGTCGCGGATCCGGAAGAACGCATTGAGGATCGACTCGTCGTTGAGCGCCTCGATGATCCTGGTGCCGGTCGCTCCACCGATGATGCCCGTGGCGATCACCGGTATACCGAGGCGCTTGAGCGCACGGGCGACGTTGACGCCCTTACCGCCCGGCATCGTCTGCTGGTCGACAGTGCGGTGACGGCGTCCCGGCGTGAAGCTCGGCACCTCAAGTGTGCGATCGAGGGCTGGGTTGAGGGTGACCGTGAGGATCATCGTTGTCTGCTGGGCCCTGCTGCCAACGCTCGTGGGTGGCGACGCCACGCCGTGAAGGCGACGGCGACGCCGAGTGCGAGTACGACCAAGATCAGGGTAAACGGTCCACCAAGCGCCTGAGAAACTTTCGTCATCGTTGAGACCGCCGGCAGCGCTCGCCGCAGCAGCAGAGGCACGTCGGCAACGACCTTGCCGGCCACCAGCACGCGCACATGCCCGACCACCGCACCGGCCGCGATCGGACCTGAGAGCCGCTTGGGCAGCTTGCGCTTGAGCACCACGCGGGCCGAATCTGGAACCACGTCCGCGAAGCTTGCGGCGGCCACAACTCTCGCGAGCGCACTGGAATACGCGACCGGCAACCGGCCGAGCGTCGCACCGCGTCGCAGCGGGCGGATCAGGTGGTACTCACTGAAGCCATAGTTGAGCAACGCCAGCGCGTTGGCGTTGCGCGCCGCCTCGCTGTCGGTGCCGAGCACGGAGGCGGTCAGCGTGAAGCCGTCCCGCGTGCCCTCGCTGACCAGCACGTAGCCGGCGTCCAACGTGTGGCCGGTCTTGATCCCGTGAACCCAGGGGACCTCCCCCAGCAGCGTGTCGGTGTTGGTGACCGTCACCTGGTCGTCCCCGACCGTGATTCGCGCCGACCGCTCGTTGACGGTGTGGCGGAAGAACGCGGAGAAGCGCATGTCGTAGTCGGCGAGGCGCACCAGGTCCTCAGCGCTCGAGTAGTTGCCCGGCGTGTCAAGGCCGCTGGGCGTCGAGTAGTGGGTGTGGTCAAGCCCGAGCTTGCGAGCTTCGGCGTTCATCATCGCCACGAACCGCGCGGTCGACCCATGCCCGACGTTGTAGGCCAGATCTTCGGCGGCGTCATCAGCGCTCGGCAGCAGCATTGCCACCAGGAGATCACGGACCGTCATCCGCTCGCCCGGCTCGAGCCCGATCTGAGAATCGCCGGGCTGATCTATCCAGGTGCCCTGGGAGAAGACCCTGTTGAGGTCGTGCACGTGCTGCAGCACGACCAGTGCGGTCATCAGCTTCGTCGTGCTGGCGATCGCCAGCTCACGGTTTCCGCTCTCACTCCACAACGGCTTGGCGGCGCCAGCCACGAACAGGCTGGCACCGGTCACCTGAAGTTCAGGCGCATGCGCCGCCGTGGCGGGCGCCGGCGCAGCGCATGCGAACAGCGCCGCAGACGCCAGAGCGGCGACCGTGAGAGCGACGCTTCGCATCACGAACGTGATACCAGACGGTTCACAGAATCCCGCAGACGCTCCGACTCCCGCCGAGCGCCGTCCGCCGGATCACCGCCGGCCTGCGTGAACGCGTAAGCGATGCCCCGCGAAACAGTGACCAGGCCACCCGCCCGTCCGGGCGCGAACGCCGGTGCGAGCGTCGCTATCTGGCCACCCTGTGCGCCGACACCGGGCAGCAGGAAGATGGCGTTCGGCATGAGCGCCCGCAGGCGCTCGAGCTGATGCGGTGCGGTGGCGCCGACAACGGCGCCGACGTCACTGAGCCCGCTGCGGCCGATGCCACCGGCCCCCAGCGTCGCGATCATGGTGGCGGCAGCCTCGCTGACGGTGCCACCGGCGAGCTCGCGGTCCTGGAGGTCGGCGGCGCCGGGATTCGAATTGCGCGCCAGCACGAACAGGCCGCTGCCGCGCCGGCGGGCAGCTTCCACGAACGGCGCCAGCGAATCGGCGCCCAACCATGGGCTCACGGTGAGCGCGTCAACGCCCAGCCCCGCGACCGGCCCATACGGGGTCTGCGTCTCGCCGAAGAACGCCTGCGCGTAAGCCGCCGCCGAGACGTCCACGTCGCCCCGTTTGGCGTCGGCGATCACCAGCAGGCCGGCCGCGCGTGCATACCCGACAACCTCCGCCAGGGCCTCCCACCCGTGCGCACCCAGCCGTTCGAAGCATGCGACCTGAGGCTTTACTGCGACGCACTGGTCGCCGGCCGCGTCGATCAGCAGCCGACAGTGAGCCGCGATAGCTCGCGCAGCCCGCCCGGCACGGGCGGCAGGCGGAGTAGACGGATCGTCCACCCCACCCACGAGCTCGAGCGCATGTGGCCACAGCCGCGAGGGGTCCGGGTCGAGACCGAGCACGAGTTGCGACTGACGTCGCTCCACCTGCCCCGCCAAGCGGTCCCCGAAGCTCACTACGGGTTCTCTGATCTCCACAGGTTCGTACGTTACGACCCTGCTGGACAGGCCGTTTTCGGCAAGTGCGCCTTTCCGGCGCACCAGCACCCGCGGACCTCCGCGACCGTGGTCACATGCGATACCGAAGAACCGTCAGTTGACGGCCTTCTTGAGCGCGGCGCCAGCGGAGAACTTCGGAACGTTCGAAGCTGCGATCTGGATCTTCTCGCCGGTAGCGGGGTTACGACCTTCCCGCGCGCTGCGCGCGGAAACGGTGAACTTCCCGAACCCGGAGAAAGTCACATCGCTGCCGCGCTTGAGCGCGCCCTCGATCGTCTCCAGAACCGCATCGACCGCTGCCGAAGCATCCTTCTTGGTCAGACCGGCGCGCTCGGCGATCTCGTCGATGAACTCGGTTTTCGTCACTTCACTCCTCCTTCGAGGTGGTAGGAAGCGCCGAAGCTAACACGGTTTGCGGACAGTCGGGGGTCTTTACGTCCGGAAAAGCCCAGAGTTTCCCGCGCTTTGCGTCCCTCAGCAGCTCCGAGGACCGGCCGACGTGCCATTCTGGAGGCGTGCAATTGGGACGCATCGCCTGGATGATCACGACGTTCGTCTGCGTCGTGGCGACGGTGATCGTGCTGATCCGCGGCGACCGTGGTTACGCCGTTGTGGCGTTTGCGGTGGCCGTGTCAGCCGGCATCAACCTGCTCTGAGCGCAGCTTCGGGAGCCCGGAACGCCCGCGGGGGGCGCCTGGGTCCCTACCAGCCGGCGGGCGCCTGCAAAGGGCGCTGGCCGGGACGCAGGCGGCCCTCGGGCTCAAGGTGGATCAACACATCGGCGCCGCCGAGCGCGTCGACTATCTGGTCCTGCAGCTCGTGGGTCGTCTGATGCGCGTCCTCGAGCGAGGTGCCGGAGCGGAACTGGATGTGGAGGTCGACGTAGCGCTTGGAGCCTGCACGCCGCGTCCGCAGCTCATGGAAGCCGATCACCCCGCGTTCCGAGAAGGATTCGATCGCAGCCGCGATCGCAGCCGTCTCATCTACCGGCAGCGCCTGGTCGACGAGCACCTCGCCCGAGCGGATCATCAATCGCACGCCGCTCACGCTGATCGCGGCGGCGACGATCAGCGCCGCCACCGGGTCGATCCACTTGGCACCGGTGACGTCGACGAGCACCAGCGCCACCAGCACCACCAGCGAGCTGATGGCATCGGCACGCAGATGTAGGGCGTCGCCCTCGAGCGCCGGTGAGCCGGTCTCCCTGCCACCCCGGTCGATGATGTTCGCGACCACCAGGTTCACGCCTGCGGACAGGCCGATCACGGCGATGCCGATGCCGACGGTGTGGACTGAGCCGCCGACGATCAGCCGGCGGATCGCCGCCACCGCGATGGCGGCCGACCCGACCAGGATCAGCACGCCCTCCACTGCCGCCGCCAGGTTCTCAACCTTCTCATGGCCGTATCGATGACCCTCATCGGCCGGCTCCTCGGAGATGCGTACCGAGAGGTAGGTGACCAGCGAGGCGACAAGATCAACGCTCGAGTGGACCGCCTCGGTCAGGATCGCGACTGAGCCGGTGAGGATCCCGGCAATCAGCTTGAGCAGGATCAGCGCCGAGTTCGACGCCACCGAAAGCGCGGCTGCGCGCTGCTTCATGTGCAGGCCTCGGCTCGCTCCGATGTGAACCACTCGGCGAACGCCCGCACCGCGTGGCCGCGATGGCTGATCGCGTCCTTCTCAGCCTCCGAGAGCTCGGCCATCGTGAGGTTGTCGGTGCGGTCGGCCGGGATGAAGGCTGGGTCGTAGCCGAAGCCACCTGAACCCGCCGGGGCCGCCGCAAGGCGGCCCCGGCAATCCCCGAAGAAGACTCGTCCCGCTTCCGGTTCGTCAGCGGAGCGGGCCGATTGGGCGCCAGCCACGGCGCCATCGACGAAGGCGACCGCGCAGACGTAGCGCAGCTCGCTGCCGGCCGGCGCCTGCGCCAGAAGCTTTGCGAGGTTCTGAGCGTCGGTGGCGTGCTCACCGGCGAAGCGCGCCGAGCGTACGCCAGGCCGCCCATGCAGGGCGGCCGACTCGATCCCCGAATCGTCGGCGATCACCGGCACCCCCAGGGCGCGCGCGGCGGCGCGGGCCTTGGGCAGCGCGTTGGCCTCGAAGGTCTCGCCGTCCTCCGGCGGCAGCCGGACGCTGTCCGGAAGCGGCGCGACGGTGAGCCCGTAGGGGGCCAGCAGCCGCGTGACCTCAACGATCTTGTGCGCGTTGCGGGTGGCGAGGATCAGCTCCATGACCAGGCGATCTGCGGGCTAACTACCGGCTGTGACCGCCTGGTCCTGCGCGGTCCGAAGCTGAGTGATCCCAAGCTCGGCCAGTGCCAGCAGGTCGTCGAGGTGTGCGCGCGAGAGCGGCGTGCGCTCAGCTGTCGCCTGCACCTCCACGAGTCCGCCGTCGCCGGTCATGACGACGTTGGCGTCGACCTCGGCGCTCGAGTCCTCGGGGTAGTCGAGGTCCAGCATCGGCACGCCCCCGACGATGCCGGCTGAGATCGCGGCCACCGTCCCGGTTAGCGGGGCGCGTTCGACCAAGCCGTCGGCCAGCAGCCGCGCGAACGCGAGCCGCAGCGCCACCATGCCGCCGGTGATCGAGGCGCAGCGGGTACCACCGTCAGCCTGGAGCACGTCACAGTCGACGTAAACGGTCCGTTCACCGAGCGCCGCGAAGTCGACGACGCCGCGCAGCGAACGCCCGATCAGGCGCTGGATCTCAACCGAACGCCCATCGGCCTTGCCCCTGGTGATGTCACGTTGTTTGCGGTCCGTGGTCGAGGCCGGCAGCATCCCGTACTCGGCGGTGACCCAGCCGCTGCCGCGGCCCGCCATCCAGCGCGGAACGCTCTCCTGCACCGAGGCGGTGCAGATCACCCGTGTCTCACCGGCCGAAATCAGCGCCGAACCGGTCGCGGTCCGCACAAATCCCGGCTCGATCGTGATCGGCCTGATCTGATCGGCCGTGCGGCCGTAGCTTCGTTCTCTCATAGCTGCACCCTAGATGATCGACCCCGAATCGACGGACCCCGGAAATCAATCGTCAGGCGCACCTTGGCCGAGTTCTGGCCAGAACTCGGCCAGTCGCAAACGCGCCTGCGACGCGAGCCGATCAACCGGCACCGATGGCTCGCTCGTCATGCCCGGCAGTAGCGAACGCATCGTCACCGCGACCGAGCGGGCCAGCGCGTGCACGGCGTAACCACCCTCGAGCACGCAGCCGAGCGGCAGCGACAGTTCGAGCGCGACCTCCCGCATCAGCGTCGTCATCGCGGCAAAGCCCGCTTCGGTGACGGCGCAGTCGGCCAGCGGATCCTCAAGGTGCGCGTCGTAGCCGGCGGAGATCAGGATCAGCTCAGGCGCATAGGCACGCGCGAGCGGGAGCGCGACATCACGTACGAGCGAGACGTAAACGGGGTCACCCGTTCCTGGGGGTACGGGCAGGTTGACGGTGTAGCCGCGCCCGGCGCCGCCGCCCACCTCACAAGCGCGCCCGCTGCCGGGATAGAGAGGCCACTCGTGAATCGAGATCATCAGCACCTCATCGGACTCCCAGAAGATGTCACTGGTGCCGTTGCCGTGGTGGACGTCCCAGTCGAGGATCAGCACGCGCTTGAGTCCAAGCTCATCCAGCGCGTAGCGCGCCGCCACGGCGATGTTGTTGAAGAGGCAGAATCCCATCGCGCGCTCGGCGATCGCATGGTGCCCAGGAGGCCGGTGGGCGCTGAAGCCCACCTGCCCGGAGCCGCCCTGGACCAAGCGCCGGACCAGCTCCACGGCGCCACCGGCCGAGTGCAGCGCGGCCTCGAACGATCCGGGACTCATCACCGTGTCGGCGTCGATCCGACCACCGCCGGCCTGCGCGATCCGGGCCAGCGCGTCCACGTGCGCGGCGGTGTGGACGCGCTCCAACACCGCGCGTTCAACCGCAGGTGACTCAATCCGCTCGTAACCGAAGTGGGAGTGAGCCTCAAGCTCTTCATGCAGCACCAGCAGCCGCTCGACACTCTCAGGATCGCCGGCCGTGTCGTGCTCCAGCGAGGACGGGTGCTCGAGGAAGAGAGGGCGCAGTGCCATGCGCCGGTACCGTACCGGGCGTGAATCGTCTGTCCAGTGGTCGACGGGCCACTGGCTTGCCCCAGCGGCAGCTGGTCGTGGTCGGCGCCGGTGGCGCGGGCCTGTACACAGCGATCCGGGCCGCCCGCGCCGGCGCGCAGGTGACACTCGTCTCCGCCACCGAGCTCGCGCAATCCTCAAGCTACTGGGCGCAGGGCGGTCTCGCCGCGGCCTTCGCCGAAGCTGACAGCCCCGCGCGGCACCTCGAGGACACGTTGATCGCCGGGCGCGACCTGGTCCGTGAGTCGGCAGCCCGCGTTCTGACCGCCGAGGCACCAGCTGCCGTGAACGACCTGGCCGCACTCGGCGTGGAGTTCGACATGGACACCACGGGCCACTTCGCGCTGGGGCTTGAGGGCGGGCACAGCGCTCGCAGAATCGTGCACGCCGGCGGCGCCGCCACGGGCCGCACGGTCATTCAAAAGCTCTCCGCCGTCGCCGCCCAGGAGCAGCTGATCGAGATCCTGGAGGGTCGACGCGTGCTCTCGCTGCTGACCGCAGACGGACGCTGCACCGGGGTGATGCTCGATGACGGCCGACTGCTGCACGCACCCGCCACCGTGCTGGCCACCGGCGGAGCCGCCGCGCTCTGGTCACGCACCACCAACCCCGCCGGGGCGACCGGCGGCGGGCTGCTGCTCGCATACGGCGCCGGCGCCACTCTGGCCGACATTGAGATGATGCAGTTTCACCCGACCGCCGTCGTCGCCACCGGCCTGAACGACGGGCTGCTCGTCACGGAGGCGATCCGCGGCGAGGGCGCATGCCTGCTGAACCACGCCGGCCAGCGGTTCGTCGATGAGCTGGCCCCGCGTGATGAGGTGGCTCGGGCGATCTTCGGCGAGCTGGCGCGTAGCGGCAGCAGCGCAGTCGGCCTCGACATGCGAGAGGTCGACCCGGCGCTCTTCCCCAACGTGATCACGACGCTGCGCGACGCCGGCATCGATCCTGCCCACACCCTGATTCCGGTCGCGCCCGCGGCGCACTACATGATGGGTGGAATCGAGACCGACCTTCATGCGCGCTCGACCGTGCCGGGGCTGTTCGCCGTCGGCGAATGCTCCTGCACCGGCCTGCACGGCGCCAACCGGTTGGCGTCGAACTCACTCAGCGAGTGCTTCGTGTTCGGCGCGCGGGCGGCCCAGGCGGCACTGGATGAGCCGGCGCTGAGGGCCGGGCTGGAGGACGGGACGGTCGCCGCCGGGCCTGATCAAGGTGCGGGCCCCGCCGGCGAGGTGGGCGGACTCGATGGCGCAGCACCACCGCCACTGACCGAGTCCTCGCGCCAGGCGCTCTGGCGGCATGCCGGTCTCGAGCGCGATGGCGCCGGGTTGCGCGAGCTGCAGGGGGACCCGCATCCGCTGGTGGCGCTGATCGCAACGGCGGCGCTGGCGCGTGAGGAGAGCCGCGGCGCTCACTGGCGCAGCGATTTTCCGCTGCGCGACCAGGCGCTTGACCACCAGCATGTGACGCTGGTCACTGACCGGAAGTCAATTTTTCAACACTGGGCGTAGTCTTTTCAGAGCGGAATCGACCGGGCCGCGGCATTGACGCCGAAAGGAGACAAGTCGGATGTACCGTTTCAGCAGAGCTATCTACCGAGAGCTTGCGAACGAGATCATCGAGGACTCGCAAGGTCACCCATACGCCAACCACGAGCGCGTGCTGCGCTCCTGTGAAACCGCCGTCGAACGTCTGGCCACCGACAGGCACTACTTCGCGCGCCCGGCGCGAAGCCTGTTCACGGACATCCGCGTCTACTTCCCGATGTCAGCGCAGCGACGCGTGCTGACCGTGGTCGAGCGCTACATGTCATTCGCCGATGAGTTCCTGCGCAGCCAGCCCCAGAGCGGCTTTGACATCCACGGGAACCCGCTGCAGTGCCGGGCCAGCACCCGCAAGGGCACTCCCTGCCAGCGCATGCCGCTACCCCACAACGGCTACTGCCCATCTCACCAGCATCTGGCTGAAACCGAAGAGCTGGCCGCCTTCGCGGACATAGCCGCCTGACGGCACCGGCCCGGCAGGCCCGGGTTTTGTCGCAAAATCGGAGCCCAAAAGGCTCGCTATGAATATCTAGAAGGCGCTATTTTGCAGCGCTATTTGGCGTTTTCGACGATCTGACTTAGAATCCGCTATAGCGCTGGTCGCCGCCCTCGTGTTCGCGCGACTGGCCTCCCTGCCAAACCCTGACTCTCCCCCCTTAGATACCCCATGCCGATTGCTTTTAAAGAGTGGGCGGTCACCGTCCGTGCGCTCGCCGAAGGCGAGCAGCTGCTGACGCTCCGCAAAGGCGGAATCCGCGAGCTGGAGAAGAGTTTCCAGCTTGAGCACGACCGCTTTTTTCTATACCCCACGTTTGACCACCAGCGCTCAGATCTGGTGCGTGAGTCACATCGTCCTGAACTCGCTCGCGCCCTCGAGGAGGGCGTGTGGAGCGACGGCGAGCCCTCTGCCTCCGCGATGCTGCGTGATGTCGAGATCAACCAGCCTGACCGTGTGCGCATCCGCGCTTGGGCTGAGGTCGCGGCCCACTACACCGTCACCGACCGTCGTGCGGTGGACGCACTTTCGCCGTTCTACGTGTGGACGCCGGACTATGCGGAGAAGCGGCTCGAGTGGAAGCGCCGTCACCCGTTGCACGTCGTGGTGCTTCGCACCTACAGGATCCCTCGTCCCGTCACGGTGAAGGTGCGTGACGAGTACGGCGGCTGCCGCTCATGGCTTGAGCTAACGCGAGAGCTGCCGTTTGAGGGCACCCCGGTGCTGTCGGACGACGAGTTCGATCGCGCTTCCGAGGAGATCGCCGCGATCGCCGAGGGCGACCGCCAGCCGGCGTTGGTTTAGTGCGCCGGTCCGGGACCCCGCGTTAGCGCGGGGCCCTGTGAGCCGGTCCGGGACCCCGCGTTAGCGCGGGGCCCTGTGAGTGAGTCGCTCGCAGGGGATGGCCGGCGGAGCCCCTGCGCCGTTTGAGGAGGGTCAGGTGGGGAATTGCCTATGGCCTGGATCGAGTCACAATCGCCTCACTTCCACTGCCGGCACTCGTCGGCGTACACGGCCGATGCCGCGCGTGTACTGGCGCTGCTCGAGCGGACCCGTGCGCGGCTGGCGCCGCAGTTCCCGGGGTTGGCGCCGGAGGCTACGTTCGTGCTGCACGACAACGTCACCTCACTCGTGCTGTCCAACCCGCTGATGCCACTGCTGTGGGCGGCTACCGCGCCGCAGGCGCGACGCTACGTGACCGGCTGGTCGGGAAAGCGGGAGTTGCACGTGCTCTCGCCAGAGGCTCTGCGCGCCCGGGCGAGCGGCGTCACAGGCTCACATGAGATGCTGGCGCTGACGCCTGCGTCGCTTTACGTGCGGCGCCTGCTGATTCAGAGCAATCCGGGCCTCTGGGAGTCGCAAGCGCCACGGCGCGTCGCGCGCGAGCTGCAGTGGGCTTGGGTGCTCGATGGGATCGCGCGCTGGCACTCGGGCGAGTCGAGCTACGCCCGCGGCGCGATCGGGCAGCGGATGCGTGACGGCCGTCGGCCGCACTTCCCGCCCCGCATGCGTGACGCGCCGCTGCTGGCAGCGCCGCTGATCGATCTGCTGGCGGGCCTGCACGGGAGCGCCGCGGTCGCCGAGCTGGGCGGGCGCCTGCGTCCGGGCGGGGCGCAGGCGGCGCTGGCGCGAGCCTTCGCTGGACGCTCGCTGGCGACCGTGGAAAGTGACTGGCGCGGCGAGCTGCGGCGCTTGGCCGAAGGGCGATAATCGAGGCGTGGCCTACGGTCACGTGCGCTGAGCCCGATGAGTGGGAAGAGCTCGTCTCCCAGCCCGGCGTCGAGCCCTTTGTGATGCGCGGGCGGGGCGGGCGCCACTGCTACACGACGGTGAGCACGGCCTCGGCGACCTGCCCGTCACGGATCGTGTACGCACGCACCTTGGCCTCGGGCCCGGATGCAAGGCCGACAATGATATAGAGCACGTCCGGGTAGAACGCGAGGTTGATGTCGGTCTGCGACGGGTAGGGCTCGCTGCGGGTGTGGGAGTGATAGATCGCGCCCAGATCCATGTCGGCATCGTCGATCGCCATCTGGATGCGGTACTGCTCAGGGCCGTCAATCTCGTAGCGCAGCGGGCTGTGGGCGCCGTTCTGCGCCCGGTGCACGGCCACCGCCTCGCCGTCACGGGAGGCGACCATGCCGCAGCACTCGTTCGGTGCCTCCTCACGCGCGTGCGCGACCAGCTCGTCGTAGAGAGCCCGGGAGATCTTCATCGGCCAGGCCCGATCCGGTCAGGGGGGACGACCGGGCCTACCACCAGACGGTGGAATCCAGGTTCTCGATCTCTTCCAGCGGGCGTGTGTAGATGCCGGAGGAGAAGTACTTGCTGCCGTCGTCGGCGACGATGAAGACCACGTTTCCCTCGTCCAACTCGCCCGCGATCCGCATGGCGACCCGTGCGATCGCCCCGGTTGAGACCCCCGCGAACAGCTGCTCCTCGTCGAGCAGCTTGCGCGTCCAGATGATCGCGTCCTGGTTGGTCACGAAGATCTTGCGGTCCAGCACCGTGAGGTCGATGATCGGCGGGATGAAGCCATCGTCGAGCGAGCGCAGCCCCTGGACCGGCTCGCCCTGCATGGGCTCTGCGGCAACGATCTTGACCTTGTCGCCGAACTCCTCCTTGAGACGCCGGCCGTTGCCCATCAGCGTGCCGCCCGTTCCGAGTCCGGCCACAAAGGCACTGACCTCGTCCAGCTCCTCAAGGATCTCCAGCGCGGTCCCGTTGTAGTGAGCGTTGGGGTTGGCCTCGTTGCCGTACTGATATGGCATGTAGACCGATGCGTCCTTCTCGGCCATGTCGAGCGCCATCTCAACGGCGCCGTTTGAGCCCTTCGAGCCCTCTGAGTAGACGATCTCGGCGCCGTACATGCGCAGTAGATCTGTGCGCTCCGGCGTGACGTTGTCCGGCATCACCACCTTGAGCTTGTAGCCCTTGTGAGAGGCGATCATCGCCAATGAGATACCGGTGTTGCCGGAGGTCGGCTCGAGGATCGTCTGCCCGGGCCGGATCAGGCCCTTCTCCTCCGCGTCCTGGATCAGCGCGCGACCAACGCGATCCTTGACTGAACCGGTCGGGTTGCGCGACTCGAGCTTGGCCCAGATGCGGACGCCCGGCTTGGGGCTGAGCCGTTTGAGCTCGATCAGCGGCGTGTGGCCGATCGATTCGATGATGTCGCCGTACCGGCCGCCGCAGGGCCGGTTGCGCAACTGAGGAGTGGGCGCGGGCATTACTTCACAAAGTGTAGTTAGTCCGCGCAGTGGCGGCAAAAAGCTCGCTGTCCTACATCACGCGGGCCGACCGCGATCGGTAAGCGACCGGCCGGTGCCGCGGTGTCAGCGAGCGCCGCCGGCCATGGCCGGCAGGATCACGAGCGTGTCAGCGGTGCTGACCGTGGTGTCGAGCCCGTCCAGCACCCGCACGTCCTCGTCATTGAGGTAGACGTTGACGTAGCGGTTGAGCTCGCCGTCTGCGCCGAACAGCTGGGACTCGGTCCCGGGATGATCGACGGCCACCGCACGCAGGATCTCACCGACGTTGTCACCGTCAGCGCTGATCTCGCGCTCACCACCGACGGACGGGCGCAGCACGGGGGGAATTCGAATGGTTGCCATTGGACAGCTTCCTGTGTCTGATCGTTGGGGGACGTGGACTGCGGCTGTACTCAGTGAGCGCCGGCGCAGAACGCCTCGTAGTCAGGGAACACGCCCAGCTCGTCATCGCTGATCTCGTCAGGGTCGCGCGAGCAGATGGTGCAGTTGGGATCGCGGCGGATCTTGACCTCCGTAACCGTCGCGGCCAGTGCGTCATACATCAGCAGTCGCCCGATCAGCGGGTTGCCGACGTCCAGGATCAGTTTGATGACCTCTGTCGCCTGAAGCAAGCCCATCGTGCCGGGCAGCACGCCCAGCACGCCGTTGGCGCCGCACGACGGCGCCAGCTCGGCCGGTGGCGGCACCGGGAAGAGGCAGCGGTAGCACGGGCCCTCGTACGGCTTGAAGACCGAGAGTTGACCGTCGAAGCCGAGGATCGCCGCGGAGACGACCGGGATCCGCAGGCGCACCGACGCGTCGTTGAGCAGGTAGCGCGTGGGGAAGTTGTCGAGCCCGTCCACGACGATGTCGTAGTTCGGCAGGATGTCCATGATGTTGTCGGGCCCGAGGCGGACCTTGTACTTCTCCACCTTGACGTCGGGGTTGAGCGCGTTGATCGTGGCTTGCGCCGAGTCGACCTTGGCCACACCGACGCGCTCGGAGTTGTGGATCACCTGGCGCTGCAGGTTGGAGAGATCGACCGTGTCGTCGTCGACGATGCCGAGCGTCCCGACGCCGGCGGCCGCGAGGTACAGCGCAGCCGGCGAGCCAAGCCCACCGGCGCCGAGCAGCAGCACCTTGGCGTCGAGCAGTTTCTGTTGACCCTCGATGCCGACCTCATTGAGCAGCAGGTGGCGGGAGTAGCGGTCGCGCTGCTCGGCGCTCATGAAGCGCGGCACCTCGACCTGGTAGCCACGGTCCTTCCAGAGCGTGAAACCGCCGGTCATCGACTCAACTGACTTGTAGCCGAGATCCTCGATCAGCGTGCGTGCCGCCCAGGCCGAGCGCTGGCCGGAGGCGCAGTAGAGCACCACGCGCTGCGACTTGTCGGGGGCCACGCCCTCGATCCGCGACTCAAGGTGGCTCTTGGGTACGTGGCGGGCGCCGGGGATGTGTCCCGTAGCCCACTCATCATCCTGGCGCACATCGACCACGAGCGCGCCTGATTCAAGCTGTTCACGCACCGTGCCAGGATCAACTTCCTCGATGCGATCCTTGATCTGTCGGAGAACTTCAGCTCCGGACGGGCTCATGTTTGAAACTCCTCAAATGCACTCAGGATTTGGTAGTTCAGAAAGTATAGCCATGCCGAGGGCGCGGAGCGCCCGGTTAAGCGAGACTGGATGTCGAGCTTCTAAGTCAAAGGCGCGGGACTGGACGTCCCGCGGAGGTGATCCGAAAAATGCGTGCCCCGGTCGACCACATTCCCGCGCCGGCGTTCCCGCCGAGGCTGCCCTGGGTCAACGTTCCCTCGCTCAGGATGGACCAACAGCTGGGGCGCCCGGTGCTGGTCGAGTTCTGGGATTTCTGCCGCCCGAACTCAATCCGGACCTTGCCCTACCTCAAAGCATGGCACGAGCGCTACGCCGACGCCGGCCTTCGAGTGATCGGCGTGCACTCAGCTGGCTTCGAGCCCTCACAGGAGCCCGACGCGGTGGCAGCGGCGGTAAAGCGGCTGGGCATCGAGTACCCGGTGGTGGTTGACGTCGAGCTCACGATCTGGCAGGAGTACGAGAACCTCGGTTGGCCTGCCAGGTATCTCTTCAACGCCGACCAGCGCCTCTTTGAGTTCCACTACGGCGAGGGCTCATACGCGGAGACGGAGCTTGCGATCCAGGAGCTGCTCGGCCTCGAACTGCCAACGGTGGGGCCGATCAGGCCCGAAGATCAGCCCGGCGCGGTGCTCGTGCCACAGAGTGAGGACGTGATGGGCCCCTACAGCGGCCCTTACGAGGCCGGCGGCGTCTGGGGCGTCTTCACGGGCGAGGGCAGCGCAACGGTCAACGGCGTTGAGGTGGCGATCGATCACCCCGGCGCCTACGAGCTGATCGTGCACGAACGCCATACCGAGGGCGTGCTGGAGCTCACCCTCTCCGCAGACGTCTGCTGCCTGGCGGTCTGCTTCACGCCCGGGCTCGCCGGCCCGGGCGTGATCTAGCGTCGCGCCGGGCCGCGTCGCGTCGCGCCGGGCCACGCTGAGGAGGGTGCTCAGCGCCAATCCTGAACGGAGATCAAGCGTCGAGCAGGTTGATCAGGCGGGGCGGCCCGTGATCTTCGAGCTCAATCGCGAAGCCGGCGCGGTACGCGCTGACTGGCCGCTGCTCGGGCCTTATGAAGGCGGCGCCCTCGTGGACCCAACAGCCGCTGTTGAGGAGGCGGGCACCGCCCGGCGCGACCCAGAGCGCCGCGTCGTCGCTCGGCACCGGGCCGGCTCGGTGGGTGTGGCCGAACAGCACGTAATCAGCGTCGACGCCGAGGTTCGAGACAGCGGTGGCGAAGCCACGGACCTCAGCGCGATGCAGGGCCGGACCTGAGAGCTGCCCGCTGAGCTCCCCGAGGCCACCGAACTGAAGAGCTTTCGCCAGACCGCTCACGCCGACCTGCAGCGAGCGCCCCTTCAGACCGCCCTCTCGCAAGAGCCGTAGGATCCGTGTCGAACCGCCGCCGCCGCCGCTCTCAATCTCGACGTCGCTGCGCTCAGAGATCGCGAACATCCACGCGTAGATCGGCGCCAGGATGCGCTCGTAATCGTCAGGCGAGCGCAGCTGATCCTCGGGCACCTTCAGCAGCTTGCTCATCATCCCAGCACCGAGCCGCTCGAACCCGGGGGCGGTGGTGTGACGGTCCAGGTAGTGGCCGTGCGTCGCGTAGACGTCTTGACGCAGCCAGACCCCTGGGTAGGCGGCGCGGAAGCTGGCGCCTGAGCTGGTGAGCATCCTGGCGAGCGCAGCGAGCGGTTCTCGCTTACGCCACTTGACCTCCGTCTCCAGCGTCATCGGGGCGGGCGGCGCGCTGGCCGCCCGGCGGGAGGCCCAGGCGGCGAGCAGCTCGTGGTCGTGGTTCCCGGCTACCAGCACGACCTCGCGGCCCTTGCCCATTGCCGCGACCACTCTCGGCAGGACGCGTGAAGCTGCGGCGAGCGCGTCTCGCATCGGCTGTTGTCGCAGTTCGATTACGTCGCCGAGCAGCACCAACTGGTCAACCTGCGAGGCGGCGGCGCTGAGGGCCTCCACGACCTCATCATCGTCCAGACGGGAACGGCCATTGCGCGCGCCGATATGCAGGTCTGAGACGACGAGCGTGCGCATCTCGTGCTCGGTGGCGAGTCAGGCCTGAGCGGCCATGGCTTGGCGGATCGTCTTGGGAAGCATGAAGCGCACGTCCTCCTGGACGACCTCAAGCTCCTGGACGTCCTGGGTTCCGCGGTCACGGAAGAACTGCACGAGGCGCTGGACCAACTCCTCAGGCGCGCTCGCGCCTGAGCTGATGCCGACCACGCTCATACCCTCGAGCCACTCGACCTGCACCTGGGACTCGTTGTCGATCAGATGAGAGTGGGAGCCGTGCTCACGCGCGACCTCGACCAGGCGGTTGGAGTTCGATGAGTTGCGGCTCCCGATCACCAGGACCAGATCACACTCGTGGGCCAGCTGCTTGACCGCCATCTGGCGGTTGGTGGTCGCGTAACAGATGTCGTCGGTGCGTGGGCCGGTGATCGCCGGGAAGCGCTCTCGCAAGCGCCGGATGACCGCGCGCGTCTCGTCGACCGACAGGGTGGTCTGGGAGATGTAGGCGACCTTGCTCGGATCGGGTATGTCGAGCATGTCCACGTCAGCCTCGTTCTCGACCAGGACGATGTGGTCCGGCGCCTCACCCATCGTGCCCTCGACCTCCTCATGACCCTGATGGCCGATCATCACGATCGTGTAGTCCTCGGAGGCGAACTTGAGTGCCTCACGGTGGACCTTGGTGACCAGCGGGCAGGTGGCATCGATCACGTTGAGGCGACGCTGCTCGGCGTTGGCGTGCACGCTCGGGGCAACGCCGTGGGCCGAGAAGACGGCCGTGGCGCCCTCGGGCACCTCAGTCTCGGATTCGACGAACACGGCGCCGCGCTTCCGGAGCTTCTCCACCACATGCTTGTTGTGGACTATCTCCTTGCGGACATAGACCGGAGCGCCGTAGAGCTCGAGCGCGCGCTCAACCGTCTGGACCGCACGATCAACCCCGGCGCAGTAACCACGAGGCGCCGCGAGCAGGATCTTGTCGGGCACGGTGCTCATCCACGGTGATTCTAGTTAGCGCCTAATCGTTAGCCGTGAGGGCTTCCAGAATCTCCGCGAACTTCTGTCGAGCGGCGTCGCGACGGGTCGGGATGTGCTCCGACGGGATGCCGTCGGCGGGCGCCTCGTAGCCGCGCAGGATCTGCCTCGCGACGGAGGCGCGGTGAACCTCGTCCGGCCCGTCATAGATGCGCGCCGCACGGGCATAGCGGTACATCGCCTCGAGCGGCATGTCGGTTGAGTAGCCAAGAGCGCCGTGCGCCTGGAGCGCCCGGTCTATCACGTCATGCAGGACGTTCGCGCCGTAGAACTTGATGATCGCAATGTCCTGACGGGCAGCCAGCACGCCCTGGGTGTCGATCTTCCAGGCGGCTTGAAGGGTCAGCAGTCGCGCCGCCTGCAGCTCGGCGGCGCTATCGGCTATCCAGTTCTGAACCGTCTGATGCTTGGCCAGGACGCTGCCGTGCGCCTCCCGGTAGATAGCGCGCTCGCAGAGCATGTCAAAGGCGCGGCGCGCCACCCCCAGCCATCTCATGCAGTGATGGATCCGCCCGGGATGGAGCCGCTGCTGCGCTATCAGGAAGCCGGCGCCCCGCGCCCCGAGCAGTGCCTGGGCGGGTAGACGCACGTTCTCATAGACGATCTCCGCGTGGTTGCCGTAGCGGCCGAAGCTCTCCCACGGATGCTCCATCGTTGGCACGTCCCTGATGATCTTCACCCCTGGGGTGTCGGCGTCGACGACGAACATCGATGCGCGCTGGTGCGAGCGGGCCTCCGGGTCGGTTACGGCCATCACGATCAGGAAGTCCGCGATCGAACCGTTCGTCGAGAACCACTTACGACCATTGATCACCCACTCGTCGCCATCCTGGACGGCACCGGTCTGCAGCAGTGTCGGGTCGGAGCCGGCGGTGTGCGGCTCGGTCATGCTGAACGCCGAGCGCAGATCGCCGGCCAGCAGCGGGTGCAGGTAGCGCTGCTTCTGCTCCTCGCTCCCCACCAGCGCGAGGATCTCGGAGTTGCCGGAGTCGGGCGCCGCGTTGCCGAATGCGAATGGCGCGATCGGGCTGGTGCCGAGGATCTCATGCATCAGGCCGAGCTTGACCTGGCCGAAGCCCTGGCCGCCAAGTTCGGGTTCAAGGTGCGCGGCCCAAAGTCCCTGGCGCTTGACCTCTTCGCGCAGCGGCTTGATCGCGCGCATCAGTGAATCGAAGTCAAGCTCGCCGTACAGCGTCTCCAGCGGCCAGATCTCGTTCCTGACGAATTGAGCCATCCAATCGAGCTTCTCCTGGAACTCCGAGTCAGTTGAGAAGTCCCACGACACCCTGGCAAGCGTACTCTTCCAAGGCATCCCGATGGCACAGCAGCACCTCGATCGGCTGACGGCCACCGATGCCAGCTTCCTGCATCAGGAGGGCCCCTGCTCGCACATGCACATCGGCGGCGTGCTGCTGCTCGATGGACCGCCGCCGACGCACCAGGAGGTCGTCGATCACATTCGCGGACGGCTGCATCTGATCCCGCGATACCGCCAGAAGCTCGCGATCCCACCGCTCGACACGGGCCGACCACTGTGGATCGACGACAACAGCTTCAACCTCGATTACCACGTGCGCAACTCGGCGCTGCCGAGTCCCGGCAGTGAGGCGCAGCTCCTGGAGACCGCGGCGCGCATCGCCTCGCAACCGCTCGACCGCAGCAAACCGCTGTGGGAGTTCTGGGTGATAGAAGGGATCGAGCCCAGGCCCGGTGCGCAGATCGAGCGGTTCGCGCTGATCTCCAAGAACCACCATGCGCTCGTCGATGGCGTTGCCGGCATGGACCTGGCGGCGGCGCTCTTCGACTTCACCCCAGAGCCGCCGAGCTTGGACACCGACGGATTGGTGGCTTGGACGCCGCGGCCCGAGCCCTCGTCGGTTGAGATGATGCTGGCGGGTGCGCGCGACGCGCTGGGCACAGCCGCCGGCCTGACCGCGCGAACGCTCGATGCCGTAGCCCGCCCGGGCCACACCGTCGGGGCGCTGCGCGACGCCGCTGAGGGTCTTGGTGAGATCGTGTGGATGGCGCTCAACCCGGCCCCGGAAACCCCGCTGAACGTCCCGATCGGACCTCACAGGCGGTTCGCGATCGTCCGGCAAGACCTGGCTGACTACAAGACCGTCAAGGACTGCTTCGGCGGGACCGTTAACGACGCGGTGCTGAGCGTCGTCTCCGGGGCGCTCGGAAGCTGGCTGCGTGCGCGCGGCCTGGGGACCGAGGGGGTCGAGATGAGGGCGCTGGTGCCCGTATCGGTCCGGTCACGGGACGACCACGGCACGCTCGGCAACCAGCTGACGGCGATGCGCGGGCCACTACCCGTATACATCCGTGACCCGGTCGTGAGACTCGGCGTCGTCAGCGCGTCGATGGCTGACCTCAAGGAGTCCAAGCAGGCCGTGGGCGCTGCCACCCTGGTTGCCGTCAATGAGCGGATGCCACCGACCGTGCTCGCGCAGGCCTCGCGGATCCAGTTCTCCACGCGGCTTTTCAACCTGCTGGTGACGAACGTCCCGGGACCGCAGGTGCCGCTTTACATCCTGGGACGCAAGCTTGAGGACATGTTCCCGCTCGCGTTTCTGCCGGAGAACAACGCGCTCGCCGTGGCGATCATGTCGTACAACGGGCGGGTCGAATACGGCCTGCTGGGCGACTTCGACGCGCTGCCAGACATCGAGCTGATCGCCAGTGGGATCGAGCAGTCGCTCCAGGAGCTGCTCGTAGTCGCCAAGCGCGGCGTGAACGTCGCCGCTGCGGCAGCGCGACGCGGCCGCGGGCCAGGCGCCGATATGCGGGCCAAGAGGTCCGTCCGGAGCACGCGGAACGGGGGGCGGCCG
>Ga0181537_10000323_pt1 | contig 44796 bp, 81 predicted proteins | sample PEATcosm2014_Bin_39_FD_119765 | JGI IMG/M metagenome (GOLD analysis project Ga0181537, IMG submission 119765) | Peatland microbial communities from MTU Mesocosm Facility, Houghton, MI, USA - PEATcosm2014_Bin23_10_metaG | ecosystem: Environmental > Terrestrial > Soil > Wetlands > Peat | place...
ACGGGAGCCACGGGGGCATCAGGGACCACGGGAGCGACCGGCGCGACGGGATCCGGATCGACGGGAACCACGGGAACCACGGGAGCGACCGGCGCGACGGGATCCGGATCGACGGGAACCACGGGAACCACGGGAGCGACCGGCGCGACGGGATCCGGATCGACCGGCGCCGCCGGCGCCACGGGCACGACGGGATCGACCGGTCCGACCGGTCCGACCGGATCTACAGGCGGAGCAGGGGCTACGGGTTCCACGGGCGCGACGGGCCCCACGGGATCGACAGGCGCCACGGGAGCCACGGGAGCCACGGGAGTCACGGGCGCCACGGGAGCCACCGGCAGCACTTTCTCCGCGGTCCTGAGCAACCACGCGATCGCCGAGACCGGCCCCGGGTCCGTCGTTCTACCCGCATCGCCCACGTACGGGGCGCTCGCGGTGATCTCGGGCTTCGTCCCCACCCCGACCGGATCGGGCAAGGTGCACGTGGTGGCCTCGGCCGCGCTCTTCAACACCAACGGGCCGCTGAGCGCTTCGATCGGCATCCAGATCGTGGCGCACGGCGCGGCCTTCTCGACTCCCGACTACCCGCCGGCGCCGAGCCTGGGCAGCAACGGCATCACCGTGCTGTCGGGCGACTCGGCCTGCACGAGCATCGTCGTGGACTACGGCGGAGGCGGCGGCTTCCCGGCGGCCCTGGCTCTGCCTGGACCCGCGGGCGGCTACGACATCTACCTGCTGGGCACGGCGAGCGCGACGCCCGGCATCACGGTCAACGATCACGGTGCTCAGCTGAGCGCGCAAGAGCAGGTGTGATCCCAATGGGTAGGGCGAGACCCGCAGATCGCGCCGGCTTCGCCGCCTACACCTACGGCCGTCGCAGCCGCGGTGGCGGCTCGGGCTCGGGCCCGTGGGTCCAGGTCGGCCTGGTCGTCAAGACCGTCATCCCGCTGTCGGGAGTGCAGAGCGGCGTCAACGACGTGGTCGCGCCCGATGGCGTGGCCATCGGCGGCAGCACCAACACGGCCAGCGGTGGCGGCTCGAGCGTAGTGGGCGGCTACGACAACACCGCGAGCGGCGCGAGCTCGGGCTGCTACTCCTGCTACCTCTGCACGGCCAGCGGCACGGTGTCGGCGTGCGTCGGCAGCGACCAGGCGACCGCCAGCGGCATCTGCGCCACGTGCGTCGGCTCGGCCGGAGGCGAGGCGTCGGGCGACTGGTCCGGCGTCTTCGGCGGTACCGACGGTGTGGCCTCGGGGCTCAATGCGGCCGTGCTCGGGGGCCAAGGGGGCCTGGCCGCCGGCGACAACGCGGTCTCCATCGGCGGCGGCCAGGCCCCCGGTCCAGGCGATGTGGCCATCGGCACCGCGAGCTCGAACTTCGGTGTCTTCGGCGCCGCGTGCGTCCCGCAGCAAGCCGGCGGCGGCTCGGGCACCGCGGGCCCGGCGTACACCGCCAACGAGCAGCAGATGCTGCAGGCCGTCTACACGGCTCTGAACAACCTCGGGTTCATCGCCTAGAGCCATGAACAGCACCTACACCGTCGTGTACTATCTGCTGGGCGACGCCTGGGTTCAAGTCGCCGCGGGCTGGGACGTCGACATCGCAACGCTCATCTATCAGGCCCCGCAGTACGTCTTCGTGTGGTGGTGGACGGGCTCGGGCTGGACGAGCGAGGTCGTCTACGGCGAAGGCCACACGGCGGGCTAGTCGTCGCGGCCGTCGCCAGACCTGGGCTCTTGCGCGCGGCGCACCTTGCGAACGAAGCCGATGGTCTCGGCCGCCTGGCTGGCGGCGCGCTCGGCGCGCCCGAGCACCGTGTCGACCGCGCTCTTGACGCCCTCGTTGACCGCCTCGGCGGCGACGTCGATGAGCACGCCCGCGAATTGCTCACCGACGTTGAGGATCTTCTCGCGGACCTGCTTGGCGCGCGACGGCTGCTGCGGGTCCCGACGTTCGGCGCGCGGGTAGGGACGGTACTGGCTCTGGGCGCGAGACGGCGGCGGCTGGTGATGAGGCATGGGTGACGGGCGCTCCTCTGGGGCGATAGTCTAACCCAATGGCCGAGACTTCGCCGCGCACGCAGCCGCGCATGCACCATGTCCAGCTCGCGCCCCCGAGCGACCTGCGAGACTCCACGTACACGCGAAGCTCCGGGGCGCGAGGGTGCCGCTGTTTCCAGTGCGTCCGGTCGCGCCTAACGGCGTCGCGGCCGCCGGCGTGGGGCCTGCGCTAGCGGGCCGCTCGGGCGCGCCGGTGGCAAGGGGTTGTCCGTGGGCGCGATCGCCTTGGATCCGATGAATGCTCCCAGCAGCACGCCCAGCACGGCGCCGATCGTCCCGTCCGCAATGCCGGGCATCTCATCGGTGCTGGCCGCGGGGCTGCGGCTGCCGATGGCCGCACCGATCGCCGCGCCGAGCACGCCACCGGCCACGGCGCCCACCGCGACGCTGGCGCCGCTCACGCCTGTCGCCTTGCGAGCGCCGACTCGGCCAGAGCCTTGGCCTTGTCGTGCATCTCGCGGATGTCGGCCATCGTGCGAATGGCACGCTCGATCGCGCGGTTCATCCACGCTTCGAGCGCCTCGCGCACGTCGAGGCCGTCGCGCAGAGCATGCAGCTGCGCCTGCATCTCTTCGAGCTCCTCGCCTCGCTCGAGCAGCTGGGCCTCCAGCGCTGCGAGGTTCAGGCGGATCATCTGCTCGCCTTCGTCCATGGCCCCATCATACCCCCGGCGGCGGCAAGCACGCGATCCCGGTCGTCAGGTCGTACCAGAGGCCCCCGAGCGCGTGCTGCATCTTGACCGTGTGGCCCCGGTGCGCGAGGCGGAAGCCGTCGATGGTCGACAGCCGCAGGGGCCGGCGGCGTCGGCCGATGCCGTTGTCGCAGGTCTCGCAGTACAGCTGCAGCGCGTTGGCGGCGTTGGCGGTCGGCTGGACGTGCTGGGCCTGATGCTTGGGGCAGTACCAGCGGCGCCGATGGACAGCCCACCCGTCCGTTGGATTCTCCTCGTGCGTGTACTCCTCGCACCCCTCGTGCTGGCACCGGTGAAAGGGGCTCATCGCGGCTCCGGAGGTGGGGGAATGATGTGCGGGGTCCACACGCCGTCGACCTCGATGGCCCAGCACTGGCGACACTTGCGCATCGGGCCCTCGGCGATGGGGGGCTGGCCCGGGACCGGAGAGGGGGTCGGCCACACGTCGACGGTGCGCGTGTGGGGGCAGCCTCGGGCTCGCACCACGGCCGCCTGGAAGCGAGCGTCGAACTGCCGGTAGGCCCGGTCTCGCGCCTGGGCGCGCACCGCGATCCAGAGAGAGAGTGCGGCCAGAGCAAGACGTCCACGATCGCTCCCAACGAGGGCGTCTTCATGGGCAGAGCCCATAGGTCAGCCTCTACCTCCGGCCTGCTCGACCGCGGGCAAGGTCTTCTCGACCTGGGCGATGGTCCCGTTACGGACGTCGAGGCCTCCGACGAGGCGAGCGAGCGCCTCGGGTGAGATCCCAAGCGCTTTGCTCGTTTCACCGGTTCCGCTCTTCTCGATCGCCTTCGCGACACGCGCACGGAGCTTGTCAGGTGCGATGGCCATGGGCATACTGGCTAACCGGGAACCTGGAAAGCGTCAAGTCGGCCTGGCGGAGGCCTCTTGATAAGGGTAATTATCAAGACCATGAGCACCGCGATCACTCGCGTCGACGACACCCAGGCGCTCGCACGCCTCATCGCAGCTGACGAGCGCGCGCAGCAACGTGCTGACGAGTCGATTCCCGCGAACACGAGGCGCGCGTACATCTTCGAGCTGAAGTGCTTCGCGAGCTGGTGCACGCGCCACAAGCTCTCAGGAATGCCGGCTGATCCTCGCACGATCCGCCTGTACATCATGGAGCTCGCCGATGGCGGCCGCGACGAGCAGGACCTGCCGCTGCTCGAGGACCCGCGAGCTCGCGCGCAGCAGCTGCGCCAATGGAAGCGAGGACCGTTGGGCTACTCGACGCTCATGCGAGCCCTTGGGGCCATCTGCACGTCGCACGTGCGCGCGGAGCAGCCGTCCCCGTGGAATCACACGAAGATCGCGCAGCTGCGCGACCACCTGCAGCGCGACAAGGGTGTACGGCCCAAAAAGAAAAAGGCCGCCAAACGCGTGCTTTTTTGCCGGCTTCTCGACGAGATCGACCGCAGCTCGACGATCGGGCTGCGCGATGCGGCGATGCTGGCCTTCGGCTGGTGGGGTGCGCGTCGTCGTAGCGAGGTCGTTGGAGCGCAGGTCGAGCACCTGACACGGGAACGCCAAGGGCTCATCTGGCTCATTCCTCGCGCGAAAACCGACCAAGCGGGCAAGGGGCTTGAGGTGCCGGTGCCTTTCGCGGAAGACGCGCGCTACTGCGCGATCCATGCTCTGGACGCCTGGCTCTCGGCCGCCGGGATCGACAAGGGCCCGCTGTTTCGCGCGATCGACGCGCACGGCAACGTCACCGAACGCGCACTGTCGGTCGACGCATACGTGAGCCGGATCAAGCACTACGCGAAGCTCGCCCGGCTTCCGGATCACAAGGAGTTCTCAGGACATTCGATGCGTTCCGGATGGATCACCACCGCGGCTGACGCCGGCAAGAGCGAGGCGGCCATCATGGAGACCACGGGGCACAAGACCAGCAAGGTCGTGCGCGAGTACATCCAGCACGCGAACTTGCTCGATCACGCCGCGGGAAAGGGCCTGTTGTGAGCCGTAGGGTCGACCCGCGCAGCTTCCTCGTCGTGGGTGACAAGCCCGTGAAAACATGTGAAAACAGCTGCGATCTGGTCATGACGGGCCTGCAGCGCGCCATCGCCCAGCAGCTGCGCGATGGGCTCGATCCATGGGCGGGGACGACCGTCGCCGCCGCCCGCAAGGTGTCCGCGGCGCTGGGCCGCATGAACCGCAGGGGCTTGGTCGTCTACCACCGGGCCCGGTGGCACCTGACGGCGGCCGGTCGCACGGCCCTGCAGCTCGCAACCCCCGTGCTCGAGGACCGATGAGCCGGCGGCGCTACCGGACCGTGGAAGCCTGCGACGCGTGCGGCCGCATGATCTCCGAAGAGCAGCTCGCCAGCCACGAACGCAGTTGCCCGGCCTGGCGCCGGCGGACCCGGGGCGAGACGCCCGAGGCCCCGGAAACGACTCCCCAGGCCTGCCCAGAGGCGCCCAGAGGCGCTGGCGGCGCGACGGGAGGGTCCGGGCCGTGACCGCCCCTGCAGCGGCTCAGAAACCGCTGGCCTGGTGCTTCTTCTGCGGCCGGCCCTCCGAGCGTCGCACGCTTCTGCGGCCCAAGCTGCGCGGGGGCCGCGAGCAGCGCGGAAACGTGGTGCCCACCTGCCAGCGGTGCGAGCGGGCCAAAGGCATCGCCACGGCCGACGAGTTTCGCGAGATCCTGCGGCGAATGCTCGTCTTTCAAGACGTGCGGTCCGAAGGCCTGCCGCTGGTGTTTCCCGGCGAGGGCGGCCCGACCATCGACTGGCCCAAGCTGATGGGCCGGCCTGGAAGGCCCCGCAAACCCGTGGAAAAAGAGGGCCTTTCGTGCCGGTGCGGCAAGTGGATTCCGGCATCGAAGATTGCCGGGCACCTGGCCGTCTGCCGGGCCTGAAAAAGCCGAGAGCCCCGCTCCCAGGAGGAAGCGAGGCCCTCGGGGGCCGTGTCGGAAGCGGCCGCCCGAAGATACCGCACCCGGGCGGCGCGCGGTGAGGGATTCTGCCGGTCGGGCCACATAGAAGGAGCGCTGGCGCCAACCACTGGCCACCGGCTAACTGCGCAAACCGGTGGATTCCACTGGGCAAGCCACTGGCCGGGCCACCGGGACCACTGGCTCTCTGCCGCCGGCCACCGGTGGCGACCACCGGTTCCATGGGGCCGCCCGCGGCGTTTTTCGAGCTGCTCCGCCAGCGACCAGAAAACGCGGCCGATTGGAGCCACTTCCCGGCCGATCGATGGACAGGTCGTGCGCACGCGCCAAAGCCCCACCGGAAGCCACTGGCAGCGAGCTCGAGCTAGAAGCCATTGGGCCAAAGTCTCACCGGACAGCAGGGCTCGGTGGATCCGCTCGCGCTCGCGCGATCGTTTCCCGATTCGGCCGCGCGATCCGCACCTCCTCGCGATCGCGTCCCGATCGCCGCGCGAGCGCGCGCAGCGCGAGCCGCGCGAGCCGCGATCACCCGCGCGAGCGCGCAGCGGGAGCCACGATCGCCCGGGCACCGCGGGCGATCGGGCCGCGCGAGCGCGCAGCGCGAGCCGCGACTGCGCCGCGCCCCCGGCCGCGCCGCGCATTGCGCGACCCGCGCGCGAGACGTGACGCGGTGAGACTTTACCGGGCGGTAGTTACAGTGTGACTATACCGGGCACGTTGTAAACCGTGTCAGTCAAAACCTGTAATTCCTCAATAGATGGCAGCAGCGGAATTGCCCTAGGATGCGCCCGTGCGAGGCGGCACGGGGGTGGTGGCCGCCGCGAGCAAAGCGCGTCAGCGCGGCGCCTAGGCGCCGCAAACGGCAAGTTTCACACTAGAGGAGGCCGGGCACGCCGCTACAGTGAGACTATACCGGAAAAAAAGATCCGTGGGGCCTTGCATTCTGCCCGGCAAAGTCTCACACTGTCACGCCTACTCCCCATGATCGCCTCAATCGCCCCCGCTTGCATGTCCTGTCCCGCGTGCGTTCGCCGCGCGCGTCGGCTCGTCGCCCTGCTGCGCCGCAATCGCGACGCGATGCGCGCCGCGCGCCGCGACGCCAAAGCAGGCCGGCTATGACGCGCTGTTCCAGGCGCAAGTTTGAATGCCCGGCAAAGTCTCACGTCTGACCGTTCAAGCGCCATGTGGCGCGCAACCCGAACCTGAAAGGATCCCCTCCCATGTCTACCGCCAACCTTCACGCCGCTTCCTCTCAGTGGGCCAGCCGGCCCGCCGACGAACGTTTCTGGACGATGCGCGATATGCGCCTCGCGTGTGAGGCCGTCCGCGCCGGCTGCGCGACGAAGCGCGTTCCGATCGGCTCGCTCGCGGCCACGGCCGACGGCGGCGCCCTGATGCTCCGGGGCCCCGAGGGTCGCGCCCCGGCCCACCTGACGCACTACGCGTTCGGCCAGCTGGCTACGACCGTCGGCGCGCCGGCCGCGTACCTGCGCGATCTGCCGGCCGATACGGCAGCGGCGTGCCTCAACGTGGGACTCGCGAAGGTCGCCCGCGAGGGCCGCTCCGATCGGGATCTGCTTTTCCACACGAACGGTCGGCTGACCGTTCGCGCGATGCTCTCCGACAAGTACGAGAGGGTATGGGATTCCGAGGTTTGCCGCTACTTCGAGTCGCTGACCGATCGGGGCTGGCGCGCGCCGGCCGGCCGCACGCCCCCCGGCTACACGGGCGCGACCCGCCCCGCGACGGCAGACGACATTCTGCCAGGGCAGATCAACATCGCTCCGGGCACAAACATCGCGCCGGCCGGCCTGTACGCCAGCGATCACGATATGTTCGCGTTTCTGGTCGCGCCCGACCGCGTGATCGAAGATGGCACGGGGGGCGCGCTGATGCGCGGGATCTTCGTGCGCAATTCCGAGGTCGGCGACGCCAGCCTCTCCGTGACGTTTTTTCTCATGCAAGCCGTGTGCGGCAACCACATTGTGTGGGGCGCGCGCGGCGTACACGAGATCCGCGTGCGCCACGTGGGCGATGCCCCGATGCGCCGCGCGCTGCGCGGTTTCGAGACCGAACTACGCACCTACCTGGACGGCGCGCCCGACGAAGCGCGCATGATCGCCGCCGCGCGCAAGCTCGTGCTCGGCAACACGAAGGCCGAGGTGCTGGACGCGATCGTCAAGTACGCCAAGGGCCATAGCCTCCCTCTGTCCAGGGCCCGTGTCGACGCGGCGCTGGACGTCGCCGCCGAGCATGAGGACTGGTACGGCAATCCGCGAACGGTTTGGGCCGCCGTCGCGGGCCTGACGCACGCCAGCCAGACGGGCGGGTTCGCCGACGATCGCGCGGGCGTGGACCGCGCGGCCGGCGCGCTGCTCGGAATGGTCTCGGACTTCTAGCGCCCGCGTCCCGGCCGGGGGGTACACTCCCGGCCGGGGCGTCGCAATCGGCGCGCCAGCGTTCCGCCGCGAGTCTGCCCCCCCGGGCCGCGCGGACTGTCTGACGCGTCGATTGCGGCGCCGCGCGCCATGGTGGCGCGCCCGTGACCGCAGAGAGGCCCGGCCGTGCCATGGCTCGCCGCTGTCCCATGTTTGATCGCTTCGTAGGCGCGCTGCTGCACTTGCCCGCGCCGGCCGCAAAGCGCGCCGAGCAAGCCTACAGCGCGGCCCGCCTCGCGGGCTTTGGCGTGGACGTCGCCGCGCGCATCGCCCTGGACTGCACGACGCCCCCGGAAGGATCCGCCCGATGACCGCCGCCGCACCTGCAGGCTTTCAGACGTTCGCCACATGGGCCGCCGTCCTAGAGTACGCGCGCACGGGCGGGCCGCTGTACTACCGCGCGCCCCTCGACGTTCAGTCAACGCGCCTCATGCCCTACGCGCTACCGGCGTTCGATAGAGGCCAGCGCCCTGAATGCGCGTACGTCGTGCGTGCGCGGACGATCCGGATCTGGCCCCCGGGTAGCACCGCGCGAGGCCCGCGACGCACGGCCGACCCGTTCACGGCCGATGCCGCGCACCTAGAGCGCTTCTCCCGACCGGCCGCGGCGCCCCCCGAGTATCCCGGGCCGTGCGCGCAGTGCGGCGCCATGGCGGAAGGCTGCGCGTGCGTCGGGCCCGGCGGAGAGTCGGGCCCGTTCCGCCCGTCTCGCGAAGAGAGGCTAGCCCGGGCCGCGCAGCAGGCCATACCGTGGCTTGTCCTGCTCGGGGACTACATCGGCAACGGCACGCGCGCGCTGCCTAACGGACGTTGCGACGCGATCATGGCACTGCGCGCACTCGGGCCCGACGCCAGCAACGCGGTGCCCGACGGCTACCCCCGGAGGCCACCGATGAACGCCCACGCGACACTCGTGCTCTGAATGGCCCGGCTAAGTCTCACGTCTAACCGCTCGGAGGTTCACTGACCATGAACGCCACGATTGCTCACTTCCGCCACGACGCCGCGCGCGCCGTCTTGCGCGGCCTGTCCACGGCCGGGGGGCGCGTTGTCGCCCGGGCCCGCTCTCCGCACGGTAGCGACTGCTCATGTGACGAGGCGCACGCCGCGGGCCCCATGGGACAGTGCCGGTGCGTACGCGTCGCGCGCGTGCGCGTACCGTCCGCGGGCGATTGGCTGCTCGTGTGGGGCGACTGCCAGGAAGGCCCCACGCTGAAACTGTCCGGGCCGTACTCGGAAGGCACACCGCTCGCCTACGGGGGCGGATTCTGGGCGAAGGTGACGCTATGAGCCGGCGCAACGTTTTCGAGAAGCACGGCCAGCGCATCGCGCGCGAGGACGCCCGCATGCCCGACGCGATCCGCAACGTGCTCAGCCCGCCCGCGTCCGATCCGGTTGCCGATGCCGTATGCCACGGCACCGCGAGCAAGCTTGCCACCCTTGCGCGGCTGCGCGGCGTCGAGGCCACGATCACATGGGACGGCGCGCAGTACATCGCCAACGGCACGCCATGCGGGCCGTCCGTCCACGGCGTCTACGAATGGCTGGGCCGCCAGCCGGGGGTGCGCCCGTGAGCCGCGCAAGAAGAGGCTGCAGGAGATCGTGCAGGCGTACAGGTTGCCCGCCCCGGAGCGGCCGACGTCCGCGAAGGATGCGGATCGCGATTGATTATGACTTACAAGCATGATGGCACATGCGAAAGGATGACGAGCGATGACGACCCGAGGAGCCGCTGCGATCGTGGTGCAGTCGAAGAACGGCAAGCTTGGGCATGCGGCGGCGACGTACGTGAGCGTCGAGGCGTCGTGCCCGAAGTCGTGCGCCTTGTACGGGCAGGGCTGCTACGCGCAGCTCGGGCGCGTGGGCCTGTTCGCGGCGCGGCTCGATAAGAAAAGACGTAGTCGGCGGCAGGCGGCGCGTGACGAGGCTGCGCTCATCCGCTCGACGCCCACCGAGGGGCGCCCGCTGAGGCTTCACGTCGCGGGCGACTGCGCGACGCCGTCGGCGACGGCGATCGTGGCGTCGGCGTGCGAGGTCTGGAGAGATCATCGCGGCGGCCCGGTCTGGACGTACACCCACGGGTGGCGAGAGGTGGAGCGCAGGATCTGGGGGATCGTCAGCGTCCTGGCGTCGATCGAGACCACGGCCGAGGGCAAGGCCGCTCTGAGGCGCGGCTACGCGCCGGCGGTGGTCGTCGACAAGTTTCCGAGGGGCGGCAAGTCGTTCGTTCGTGACGGCGTGCGCTGGATCCCGTGCCCGGAGATAACCCGGGGCATGACGTGCACCGAGTGCCGCGCGTGCTTCGACGCGGACCGACTCGCCCGCAAGGGGATCGGGATCGCGTTCGAGGCGCACTCGCAGCGCAAGCGAAAGCTCTTGGTCGTGCTGCAGGAGGCAAGCTGATGATCACGATCAAGAGGCTGGGCGGCGGAACGTTCGAGGGTGAGCGCGTCGACCGGCGCGCCCTCGTCGAGGATCGAATCAGTGCTCTGTCCCGGACGCGGCGGGTGGCCGCTACTTCGGGCCGCGCGCCTCGGGGAGCTGCAGGCCGCGGCCCTGGCCGTGGTCGAGGCTTCGGGCAGGGATGGCGATTGGGGCGCGGTGACGGAGGTCTACCCGTACCCGGAGCTAGGCGCTGAGGTGCGCCCGTGAGCCGCGCATCACTCCGGGCGTTCATGAACGCGAGCCCCGATCCGGATCGCCCGCTTCTTATCGGCGAGGGCTTCGAATGGTCGCCGCGCTTCGCAGGATGCTGGATCAAACGCGTCGAGCACGGCGAATACGTCGTCTTCCAACCCATCGACTGCAAGAGCGGCAAGTACGAGATGCACTATCAGTCCGACAATCGGCTACGCGTCGACTTTCCGCCGGCCACGGCCCGCGGCATCGTGCGCCACGTGCGCAAGCATGAGGCCGCGCCGTGAGCGCCAGCGCCGGCTACGTGGCCCTCGTGCGCGGCGTGCTCGCGCACACGCACGGCATGGCACTCGACGCATCGGAGGCCGCGTACCTCGGTCGGTGCGAGGCCGCGGAGCTATCGCCGCGCATCGTCGCGAACGTGATCGCCATGCACGCCCGGATGATCGCCCGAGTGAATGCCCGGCAAAGTCACACGTCCAACAGGCAGACACCATGAACTTCACACGCGGCCGCTACAACCCGGGGATGAACCCGTTCGCGCCTCAGCCCGTGATCCGGTTCGACGGCGACAAGACGATCGGCGACGCGGGCGTGACCTACGAATTCAACGTCAAGCTTCACCGCGTGAGGTCCAACGCCACGGAGGAGCAATGGTCCTTCGCCGCGCGAGACGCCTTCGATGCGTTCGAAACCTACGCGCGCGGGCGCTGGCCGTGGGTGGGCGCCGTCTATCAGAACGGCCGTAGCGGCGGCTGGCTGGCCGTCGAGGATCCGCAAGGGCGCATGACGAAGCGGACGCTGGCCGCCATGCAAACGGCAGTCGAAAAGGCGCTCGCCAAGTTCAAGCGGCACATGGTGACGACGTACCCGCAAAGGACGCACGGATGATCAACGCAACCGAAGAACGCGCCCGCGCCCGAGCCGCGCGCAACGAACGCGTCCCGTTCGACTGGCGCATCGTCAAGATCGACCAGACGCGGCACTGCGGCGAGGAGTGGATCGCCGAGAAGGGGATCAAGGCCGTATTCATCTACTACCTCTACGACGCGAACCGACACGTCCACATCTGCTCTTTCACGCCGACGCTGGAGTGCTTCCCCGTCGCGGCGGAGGTGACGTTCACGAGTGAGACGGCGTGGGAAGCCGACGAGGGTGAGAGCGAGCTGGCCCTCATGCAAGACGAGGAGTCGTGCTCCTACTTCGAAGTGTCCGACGCGGCGCGCTTCCCGAGCCGGCCGGCGGGCGCGTGGTGTGACGCGCCCGAGCGCGAGCCGGGCGAGGATTGCGAGACGTACTACACGCGCGCGGTCGAGGCGATGACCGAATACTTCCAGGGCAACCCCCCGTACTTTGAGCGAGGCGAGCCATGACCGACGAGACCAACGCCACCGAGCTACTGAGTGAGGACCGCGAGCCGGAGCCGCCGCGTACACGCGTGGTCGTGAGCACGACGGCGGAGGGCGCGGCCCGCCTGCAACGCGCGTTCGCCACGGGGCAGCTGGCGCACCTGGGCATCCTCGCGGTCGAGCCGGCCGAGACGGCCGATACGGAGCCGCCGCCGCCGCCGTCGCCGCCCGGTCCGACGATCCGCGACGTCCGTGCGGTGCTCGCGAGCGCGGCCAACGCGGCCCTCAGGCTGTCCAAGCGCCCCGGAATCAAGGCGCCCATGCTCAGCGCCGATTCAAGCCGCGAGGACTTGATCTCGTGGCTGCGGTGGAACGATCCGAATCACACGGACGACGGCGACGCCTGGGAAGAAGAGGTCACGCTGGACGGCGCGTGGGAAGAGCTGGCCCGCGTGGACTTTCAAGACGTGGCCGGTGTGAGCGCCCCGGCCGATCCGCCGCCGGCCGAGCCGCCGCCGGCCGAGCCGCGATGGGACGACGTCGCCAAGGTCCACGATCCGGTGCTCGCCGAGCGTGCCACGATCGCGGCCCGGTGCAATGCGGCCGCGCAAGGGGCCCGCTACTCGGGTGCGCCTCGGCTCACCGCTGACGCATCGCGCGCGACCCTGATCGCGTGGCTGAAGTGGAACGATCCGAATGGCGAATACGACGATCCGCACGTCTGGCGCGAAGGCCCGGACGGCCTGATGGATGAGGGCTGGTGGGTCAACGCGCAAGGCGAGCGGCCGGCGTGGTTCGGCACCGGCCAGGAGGCGGAGGCCAAGGCGCGCGCGTACGCGGAGGACTACACGACGCCGCTGGAAGACTTGTGGGCAATTCTGGCGGAGGTCGAGACATGAGCCACGCACCCGTTCCTAGCTGCACGGGAGGCCCTGGTCGGCGACCCGGCCGGCGGCAGCGACACGGCCAGCGCGATGATCGAGGACCTGGCCGGGGGGCGCAACGTGGACGACCTGGGCCAGGGGCCGCCGTACAGCGACGCGGGCGATGCCGAAGCCGTGGCCGAGTGGCTCAATGCGCGCCTGAGCCGCGACGCCTTCGATGACACGTGGTGCAACTCGGACGATCCGGAGGACCACACATGAACGCGAGCGCGGCCGGCAAGAGGCCATCGAGGAGAGAAGAGCTGCACCACGTCTGGTCAACGTGGCCAGCTCTGCGCCCTGTCTTCGGTGGCCGCTTGCCTGCCACGGTCGCCGAGCGAACGGCACCCACGAACCGAAACGGTAAGTATCCGCGCCATGCTGGGAGACACACCGGCCGCGTGCGGAGTGTCCGGGATCCGAGCCCGGGTTGGTGGGTGCCGTTCGCTCGTCGCAAGCTCCCGTCGAGGGATAACAGGTGTCTCGGTCGGGCCGGAGTACCGTGAGGGAAGCCCCGGGCGGCTAGCTACCGCCAGAACCGAGACGGCGCGCCGGAACTTCGGCGGGAGCTTGCGCCCGAGTGAATGACCGGTATAGTCTCAACGTCCGATAGTGAGAGGCGAGCACCATGGCGAGCGAGGCGAGCGAGATGAGGGTAGCTCAGATCTTGACAGACGAGTCGATGTTCGCGGCGCGTTGCCAGCGACTCTGGACCGAGGCGTCCAGGGCGGGCGACACGAAGATGGTGGACCTCTGCCGGCGCGCGATTGCCGGTGACGAGATAGCCCGCGAGCGTGTGGCCGAAGTTCTGGCCGATGCGGAGGCGCAATCATGAATGCGCCTTTCAAGCGCTGCACCTGCTGCGACCGGCCCTACACGGAGCACGGCTGGAAGCTTCTGCCCAAGATCGGTATGCACCGGGACTGGGTCGAAGAGCTGGAGCTACGCAACTGCCCGTGCGGCTCGACGCTCGCCGTGGTCAAGCGCCGCTTCATGCGCGCCGAGCCCCACGTGCCGACGCTACTCGCTCGCACCCGTTACGGCGGCAAGAAAGGCCGCGCCGCGACACGCAAGCTCCTCATGATGGGAGTCGTCTCGTGAAGCGCGCCGCGCGCGCCAGCGCCCAACAGATCGCCGCCGCCCGAGGTGCCGCATGAGCACCCGCGACAAGCCCGCGTGTCAGGGCGTGCGTACGTTTTTGCGCGCGCACAAGCTGAATCTGGGCGCGCTCACCGGCCAGGACTCCCGGGCGCTGTCGGCGATCGTCCACTGCCTGGAGCTGTACTCGGCCAGCGACGAGACGGGCCGCACCGGCGCGCTGTCCGCGCTGCGGGCCCTGCTGCCTGCGATGCAAGAGCACACCCAACCGCTCGCGCGCGAGGCCATCGCCTACGTGCTCGATTGGGGTGACATCCCGCGTCTCTGGCCGCTCATCAAGCCGGAGGGCGCATGAATGCCCCGCGTCTGACCGTCGGCCGAGGGATGGGCATGCGGGTCACCAAGGCCGGCAAGGCGGCTGAGGCCCGGTTCGACGCGCTCGTCGTGGAGCACCTGCCGGCGCCCACGTCGACGACACGGCCGGCGCCCGTGCAGGACGCACCGGCGATCGACTGGCGCGCGAAGTACGAGGCCGAGGTTTTGCACCGCGAAGAGCTGATGCGCCAGATCGAACTAGTCTTTGACGATGCGCTGCGGCGCTGCGGCGGCAACGCGATGGTGCGTCCCGTCATCATCGCCATGCGTGAACGCTTTCGGAGGGCCGTCGGATGAAACGATCAAGCCAGGCTCCCGGGCGACGAGGACGAGTACAGCTACCCGCCGGACCGGCCCATCGAGCTGGAGCCCCTGGGCATCCAGATCACCATGCCGTCCAGGCGGCGGCATCCGACCAAGCGCTTGTACGCGGCGCCGCTGACCGACGAGCAGATCGCCCGCATCCGGAAGCAAACCAAGAGTGGAGGCAGAACATGAAACGCTTCGGCCGCCGCACGCTCATCGTCCTGGGGCTCGGGCTCGAGCTGAGCGGATGCGCGCGCTACGAGCCGACCGAAGCACCCCCGACGCCCGTCAGAAAGAAAGGTGCCAAGTGAGCCGCCCGTCCAAGCTCGACGCCGCGGCCGTGCGCACCGCGCTCGCCACGCACCTGACCATCGCCGCCGCCGCCAAGGCCCTGAAGGTCAACGAGCGCACCCTGCGCCGCTGGCTGGCGGACCATCCGGGCCTGGCCATCGCGCGCCGGGCGAGCCTCAAACGTGCCACCAAGAACCTCAGACCCGGAGACACCACGTGACTCGCTATCTTCTCGGCCGGCGCGCGGGCGGCAAACTGCCCTGCAACCTGCAGGTCGTCGACAAGCCGCCGTTCTTCCACAAGCCCAAGAGCAAGGAGCCCGAGCACGTCATGTGGCCGGGCTCGAACTTCGGCTGGCGCGCTCGCCGGGGCCTGGTGCACGAGTGGCACGACGACGGAGCGGCCGTCATCGCGCGCGTCTTCCCCGAGGAGTACGCCGTGGACCTGGCGCACCTGGAGGGCAACATCGTGGTCGCCAAGCACGCCCTGGAGGAGGCGCAGCGCGCGCGGCAGGAGTTCCTCGACAGCGTCGCGGCGCGAGCTGCGCCCGTGCGGCTCGCCGCGGCCAAGCGCGAGCGCGAAGCCTTCGCGGCAGCGCTGAAGGCCTCCAAGGAGGGCACGTGAAGCTGCTCGGCGACCGCGGCTACGGGCCCTACGTGGGCGACATCGCGGACATCGCGGCGGTGGGGTCATGAGCTCGCCGACATGCGCAAGGCGCACGACGAGTCCGTGCTACCCGAAGCATGCGACGAGGCCGCGATCGAAGAGATCGTGCTCGGCGCCATGCTGCGCCGTCTGCACGCGGCGTGATGTCTCTTGCCCGTGAGACTTAGACGCGCTACACGATTCAGCCATTAGGAGCACACACGATGACCGACCAGACCAAGCCCACCGACGACGCCATCGCACCGGCCGTAGCCGCGGCGCCGCCCATCGTCATCGCCGAGCGCCCGCATCTGGACATGCGCCGCGAGGACATGTTCCCCGAGACGCCCGGCGGCCCCGGCCCCGACGCGGAGAAGGCGTCCGTCGGCTACCACGACCGGCCCGACGAAGGACCGCGGGACATGTGGATCGTCCGGATCACCGAGGAGCTGACGCCGACCGACGTGCTGCGCCTGTTCCAGCAGCCGCCCCATCTCATCACCCGCCGCGTGCTCGCGGCCATCGACGAGCTCTACGGCCCCGCCGCCGTCAAGGTCCGACAAGCGCCCATCCCGGGCGTCGACCAGACCTACCGCCATCCCAAGCGCAGCAGGCTCCGGCGCCTGGCCGAGCGCGCGGCCTGCAGGTTTCTCGACCTCGTTCCGGCGGGCGAGCTGCGGTTCGCGCAAGAGCAGTTCACCCAGCAGCGCGAGTACCGCGCCATCCGAGAGCGCCTGGTGGGCGCGCGGGACATGGCCGGAGACCTGCGCGACGCGGTCGTGGCCATCGAGCGCGCCATCTTTCCGGGTCTGAGAGCCGAAAAGCGCGTGGGCAAGACCTGGCGCGGCGAGCGCGTCGTGGCCGTGTGGGCCGGCATCGACCCGCACACCGGCGCGCCGACCAAACCGACCGGCGAACCGGAGTTCTAGCCATGAGCATCCCGGTCCAACGCATCCGCGGCATCATCCGGACGCAGCTATCGCTCGGGGAGAAGTGCGCCGCGGTCGACGTCTGGGTCGAGCGGTGGCCGGACGGCATCCGGACGTTCTTCCGGTTCCCCGACCCGCCGGGCGGTCCGTCGAGTGATCTGACGCTCGATCGCACCGCCGCGCTGGCTCTGCGCCACCAGCTGACCATGGCTCTGGGCGGCACCCCCGAGGGCCTACGCCGCATCATGGCGAGCATGTCCAGAGAGGAGATCGTCCGGCTCCTGCGCCGGCAGTTCCACGCCTACTCCCGGCTATCACATCGTCACGCAGATGGACGGCAAGATCGTCGACCCAACCAAGGACCCTCATGGCTAAGCAGCCGCCCGCACCGCACCGGGGGCGCCCGAGCGACAACCAGTCGCTGGTGCTCTGCTGGTACGTCGACCGCGACCGCGCCGTCGCCCACGTCGCCGCCCAGCTCAAACGCGACAAGGGCAACATGAGCGCCACGGCCGCCGCGCTGGGCATCCATCGCCGGACGCTTCACCGCTGGGTGCTCGTCGACCGGACGCTCGCTCGAGCCCTGCGCGACGCGCGCAATGCGGCCGCCTGATTCGTCCCCCCTGCACCCTGCCAAGGAGACCTGACAAGACATGCCCCGCAACACCGCCGCACGCAAGACCGCAGCCGCCGCCGAGCACGACGAGTTCTTCAACCTCGTGCGCGACAAGCTCCACATGGCCTCCGAGGACGGCCGGCTGATGGGCCGCGTCTTCAAGCTCGACGCGGCCGACCGCGAGGGCGCCCACCTGGGGGCGGCCATCCGGTTCCTCGCCGAGTTCGTCGTCGAGAACGAGTACGACCCGCAGATGGTCGTGACCGATCTGGTCGCGTCGATCGAGGACGTCCGCGAGGAGCTGGCCGAGGTCGAGGCCGAAGAGGAGGAGCTGGTCGATGCCCGCGGCTAAGCACAAGCGCCCGCAACCCGTCTCGGATTCGGCCATCGGGCAGCAGCTCTAGGACGCACACATGCGTGAGGCCCAGGAGGCTCTGCGGAGCCTCGGCCTCAAGACAGGGGGAGAGTAAGCTTCTGTCATGCTCGACCAGCCCGCCTCGTCCAATGCCGCATGGGCCATCTACGCTGCGACCGGTGTGCGCCCCGAGTGGCTCTGGCCGTCGCTCTGGCTCGAGTCGAACTTCAGCCCGAGCATCGAGAACGCCTACGGGTGCGTCGGGATCAACCAGCTCTGTCCCGTGGCGTACAGGTACCTGCAGGGCGTGGACCCTTCGGTGTACCGCACGTGGCTCGCCTCGCAGCAGCTGCAGCACGTGGTCCTGCCGTACCTGCGCGACGTCGTCACCAACGAGGGGCCCGTGCGCAGCGCCACCAAGATGCAGCTCGCGCAGCTGTCTCCGGCTCTGCTCCGGGGCCCCGTGACGCTCGACACGGTGATCTGGACGTCGCATAACGGCGCGTACGGGCCCAACAGCGGCCTCGATCACGGCCACAAGGGCTACATCACCGTGGGTGACCTGGCGCTGTCGATGCAGATGACGGCCCAGAACCCGAACGTGCAGGCCGCCATCGCCGCGGCCTACGCGGTGGCGCCGCCGGGTGTCGGACCGCAGACCGATCCCGTCTACGGCAACGACTTCGGTCACGGTGGGGGTGGTGGCGGCGCAGGCGGCATCGTGAGCTCGCCGAGCCTGGCTGGTCCCATCGCTCTGGTCCTGCTCGGCCTCGCAGCCATTGGCGCCTTGGCCGCCTACGACGAGGGTCTCATCTTCTCTTCCTGACTCTTCCTGACGAAAGCGAGCAGCACATGGTCAGCAGTCTATATCGGATGATCCGCTTCGGTCCGGCGCTGGCGGTCTTGCCCCTGATGCTCGGGTGGCCCCTGATGCTCGGGTGCGGTGGCGTGGCGTTCACGGCCGGCGACCCATCCGACGCCGAGGCCGACGTCACCGACGGCGATCCGCCGGAGACCTCGGCCGACGTGGTCGACGCAGCGGCGGATGTGCTCGAACCGGACGACAGCTCCTGGAGCTGCAACCCCGCCCACGGCTTCTTCACCTGCGGGTCCGGCGACACCATCAACATCGGCCAGGTGTGCGCCGAGCAGACCGACGGGGGGCTGCTGGGTTACGCGCACATCCCGGCGGCGTGCGGCTGCACGCCCACGTGCGCGTGCGTTCTGTCGCTGATCGACCCGTGCATGGGCCACGCCGTGCCCGAGTACCCGGCGTCGTGCTCGGTGACCGGCGGCAACATGACCGTGACGTGCACGACCAACTGAGGGACTTGCGATGAGCTACCGATCCAAGACTCGACGGGCGGCGGAACGGTGGGCGCGAATCGCGCGAATCGGATGACCCATGCTTATCCGGTTGACACACCGGAACCCGGTGCTACATTGATTGGTGTAGCGAAACGAAACGGCCGGGCGACGCTGCAAACGTCCCCGGCCCTGGCAGGTGAAAGGATCACCCACATGTCGAACGATAGCATCGTCATCAGCAGCCGTACGGACATCGAGACCTACGTCGCGAACGAAAACCCGGGCGGCGTCTACGGCCATGCCGACCTGATGGCGGCTCTGGTGGACTCGATTCAGGCGGCCGACCACCCCGCCTATGGGCGCGACTGGTCCGAGTGGCTGGATGCGCACGTGGATGGGCTCGTCGGTGACGTGCTGGCTGATGAGGTGCAGTCGTGACCCCGCTCCCTCGTAGTGCCCGGGTCCCCGCCAGCGTGGACGTCTGGTACCAGTACGACGGCGTGGACCAGTACGTGGTCTCGCTCAGCGACGAGGACGGCGAGATCCGATGCCTCGGTGGTGACGCGGATCTTGCAGAGGCGTGGACACTAGCCTGTCAGGCGGCTGACGATTACGGCGTTCCCGCCCATGAACTGGACCGCGCTGGCCAGGTGGTGGACACGTACCAGCCGGAGCGGTCGTGAGCGGCCGCCATGCGCGCGACGAGCGGCCAGTGAGCCGCGGCCAGCGCGCCTTCGATCGCTCCCTCGCGGACCAGTCGATCCGCGGGGGCGGCCAGAAGCGCAACCGCCCGGCCAAGCTCCTCACCCTCTCGCCCGAGGCGTGGGAGCGTCTCGACGCAATTGCGGCAGCGCGAGGCACGTCCAGGAGCGGTGCGGTCGAGCAACTGATACGGCGAGCGCGCCTGGAGTCGAGGTGATGCTGCGCCGACGCTGGCACGTCTCAATTGGAAGCCTCTACTCGGGCATCGCTGGGCTTGAGCTCGGGGTGCTCGCGGCGCTCGTCGAGGCGGGCGTTCCGACACGCGTCGCCTGGCAGTGCGAGATCGACCCGTTCTGCTCCCGCGTGCTTGCTCACCACTTCCCCGAGGTACAGAGGTTCTACGATGTCGCGACCGTCAGCCATCCCCCAACTGTCGATGTTCTCTGCGGAGGATTCGCCTGCCAAGACGTGTCCGCCGCCGGACTCGGGAAGGGTCTCGGGGTCGAGACCCGAAGCGGCTTCACCCTCCACCACCTCCTCCGCATCATCGACGAGATCCTCCCGCCGTACCTCGTCATCGAGAACGTCGCCTCGGGGGCCAAGCGATGGCTTCCTACGGTTGTGCGCGAGCTGCGAGGTCGAGGTTATCGACCCCGGGCCGTACCTCTCGGCGCGGTCGACGTCGGAGCTCCGCACCGAAGGGCCAGGGTCTTCGTTGTGGCCGACCGCGGACGGGGACAAGGCGATCCGCTCGCCCGAGGGGCTCTACCCGACCCCGAGCGCGTGCAGCTACGGGACGAATCACGGGGGCTCGGCGGGGCGCGTGGGGCCGGTCCGGGCGAGCCTGGAGACGCTGGCGCGATGCTGGCCCACGGCCACGGACGCGAAGGTGGTCCACCTGGACTGGGCGACGCCGCAGAGCCGCGACGAGCGGGGCCCCACGGGGGCTGCGGGGAGGGACAGGCGGTCGAGCCTGAGCGATCAGGCGCTCCCCCCGCCGGCGACGGGCGGCCGTCTGAATCCGGTGTGGGTCTCGGTCCTCATGGGCTTCCCTTCGACGTGGCTGGACATCGCTGGCCCGCTGGTCGAGGTGACCCACAAGAGGCGTGGGAGCCCCCGCGGGCGCTCCCGAAAGAGGTGAGGCACTTCGATCGACCGGCCAAGCTGCGGGCTCTCGGCAACGCAGTGGTGCCGCAGTGCGGTCTCGTCGTGGGGCGGATCTTGGTCGAGATGATGGGGTCGAATTGAGACGCGCCGGATCGAGCAGCACGCACCGTGAAATGCGCGCGAGCTGCCGAGGAGGATGAGGCGATGAGTGACTACACCGTGGCTCGTAGTGCCCGGGTCCCCGCCAGCGTGGACGTCTGGTACCAGTACGACGGCGTGGACCAGTACGTGGTCTCGCTCAGCGACGAGGACGGCGAGATCCGATGCCTCGGCGGTGACGCGGATCTCGCAGAGGCGTGGACACTAGCCTGTCAGGCGGCTGACGACTACGGCGTCCCCGCCCATGAGCTGGACCGCGCTGGCCAAGTGGTGGACACGTACCAGCCGGAGCGTGGCTGAGTCATGCGCGTCGTCGGTCACCGGAAAAACGATCCGTGCCCCAAGTGCGAGCACGCGAGCTACTGCGCCGACTGCGGTGTCTGCGATCATTGTGGGCACACCGCGACGCCAGCGATGGATCGTGACCAGCCGCGTGGGCGACGAAAGTCGCCAACCCCACGTGTCTGCTCGTGCGGGGCCGGCGACAAGCCGGCTATCGAGCACGCTAACGACTGTCCTATGCACTGGGTCCCGGTGCCCGACGGTGATGCGTCGTGAGCGCCCTTCCGTTCCCCAAGTCGCTGCCCGACTTCCAGCGCCTCTTCCCCGACGACGGGGCGTGCGCCCGCTACCTGGAGCAGATCCGCTACCCATCTGGGTTCGAGTGCCCGGCCTGCAAGGTCGCGGGCGAGCCCGGCCGCATCGCCACCCGTCCACACGTCCTGCGCTGCAAGGCGTGCCGCAAAGAGACCCGACTCATGGCCGGCACGGTCATGCAGGACAGCCACACCCCCATGTCCACGTGGTTCTGGGGCGCGTATCTCCTGACGAGCCTGACGCCCGGCATGAGCGCGGTGCAGTTCCAGCGCCAGCTCGGACTCACGCGATACGAGACGGCTTTCCAGCTTCTCCACAAGCTCCGGTCGGGCATGGTCCGCGAGGGCCGGGACCGCATCGGCGGCAAGTTCCCCGTCGAGGTGGACGAGACCTACGTGGGCGGTAAGACGCGCGGCGAAGGCAAGGGCGTCCACCACGGCATCATCGTCGCCGGGGCCGTCGAGGTGCGTACACGCCTCCCGAGCGACCCCAAGAACGCTCAGCACTCCAAGGCCATCCCCCGACGTGGCGGCAAGTACGCGGGGCGCCTGCGCCTCGCCGTCGTGCCCGACCGCTCGGCCAAGTCGCTCACCCGCTTCGTGGACGACAACGTGGAAGGCGGGACCATCATCACGGACGCGTGGCAGGGCTACGCGAGCCTCCGGTCGCGAGACTACGACCACCAGCCCGTCGTCGAGCGGGGTCGCCCCGAGGTCGCTGAGGAGCACCTGCCGCTCATCCACTTGGTCTTCTCCAACCTGAAGACGTGGATCAACGGCGTACATCATGGGGTCGATCCTCAGCATCTTCAGGCATACCTCAACGAGTTCGCGTTCCGTTTCAACAGGCGCTTCTACCCCTTCAACAGCTTCCGTTCGCTGCTCGGCATTGCAGCAGATTCGGAGGCGCACACATACGCGGTCACGTTCACCAAGGTGCCAACTTGATGAAAGGGAGCCCCTGATGGCCAGGGAGAGCGCCTGCGAGTGTGGCTGGCTGCTGCCGCTTTCGGTCATACCGATGCCGGCGATGAACCCAAGCGGCGGCGAGGAACACGTCCTCACCGATGCGTGCGTGGTGCTGGTCTGCCCGAAGTGCGAGCGCGGTCACTCGTTCTTCACGCCCGACCAGGTGGAGGCCTTCGTAGCAGCCGCACTGGACCGCGCGTCGGTACCGCCCCCGCGCAGGGGGGCGAGTTGAAGAACATCAAGCGCTGCTTGATGGCGCGCCCCACGCGCCCACCGAAGCCAAACCCAACGACCATGGTCCGCGAGCTTGCAGGTGCCGCGACAGGCGCAGTCGCCGCGGTTGTACTGATCATCAAAGCCTCGGGGCCCCTCTGGGTACCCATCCCGCTGCTGTGCGCCCTCGCAGTGGTCGCCGTCGGCGCTGTGCGCAAGTTCTTGGACGAGCGTAGAGCCTACGCAGACGCCTTGGAGGCAACTGACCCTCACCTTGAAGCCGCCCTAGAAGATGTCGATCGCCTCATCGCGTTGCAGGCGCAATCGCAGGCGCGGATCGATGTAGAGGTGGTCGACCAACTTGCCGACGAGGCCATCCGGGCCCGCATCGCCGAAGAGAGCGCGGAGCCCGAGGAGCCCGATCCAGACCCGGCGAAACACCATGAAAGATCGAAGAGATGAAGTCCAATGCGACAATGACGCCCGCGGATGATGCTCTATGCCCGGGCGGATGCGGCCACCTCGTCGCGCTGCACGGCCCCGATGGATGCATCTACACGCGAGCGAGCGATGGCGTCGTGTGCGAGTGCAGAGGCGCGCTTGCAAGCGGTCAGCGCCGCCGCGAAGGCATCACGCCCGGACAGCGCTGCTACGAGGCTTGGGCCACGCACGTGCGCCAGACCGGCACCGTGGACTACGAAGCGGATCCGGTGCCGCTACGCACGCAGAGCCTGGCCGGTTGGGCCGAATCGCCGTGGGAGGCCCTCGGCCGGCGCGAGCGGCAAGCGTGGGAGATCGTCGCCGGTATCGTCGCAGCAGCCGGTCGACGTCTTCTCCGAGAACTTCCTGGCCGGCAGCTCCGATCCCGACGACCTGGCCGTCGCCGAGGCGGCGCGTCTGGTCGCGCTCGGCCAGCAGCCGCTCATCCAGTTCGTCATCGACGACAAGGGCCGCACGATCGGCCTGCGCGTCTGTCTCGCCGACGACCATTCGCAGGGACGCACCTTCCCGTGCCACCCGATGTCGCTCCCCAAGACGGTGCGCGACGTGATGGGCCGCCATGCTCCGTGCTGCCACGTCAGCTCGCTCCAGTAACTTCGGTGGGGCTTTGGCACGTGCCTGCCGCAAGCCAGGTTGACCTGACGTCCGATAGTGCTGTAGGCTGCAGTCGTCGTGACCCAAGCCAAACGCAACAGCGGTGCCAACGGCCACGGCAACGGCAAGCACGACCACCACGTCTCGGGCCGCGCCTCGAAGGTCTACCGGCTGCTCATGGGCCCGGCCACACGCGGGCGTGCCATCGCCATGATCCGCGGGGCCCTCAAGGACGCTCGCGGGCGGGTGGACCTGGCGGCCAGCCAGCTGCGCGTCAGCTCCCGGACGCTCTCCCGGTGGCTGTCCATCGCGGGCCTGCGCAAGTTCGCCTCGAGCCAGCGCAAGGCCAACGCCATCCCCGGACCTCGCCTCTGATCTGCTAGACACCCTGCCCAATGGTGGAGTCGCTCTTCGGACAGGTGGTCAGCCTGCTCATTCTCATCACGCTCGTGGGCGCGGCGGTCTTCTACGCGGCGGGCGTCCCCGAGAAGCGCGGGCGCGACTAGGCAGCGCGACGGCCAGGCCCGCGCCCAGGACCGCCACGACGCCGGCGGCGATGAGCAGGCCCTCCCCCAGGCCGCTCGGCGGCGTCGCCGCCGGCGCCCCCCGCAAGGCCCCCATGGCCTGCCGCAGCATCGAGGGCAGGACGGTGTCGCCCTGCTGCTCGTGGCCGGCCGCGTCATTGGTCGGGTAGCCCAGCACGGTGAACTTGCCCTTCTGCCACCCCGCCATGCCGCCCGGCGCGATGAGCGGCGCGCCCGCGGGCCGGCCCGCCACGGGCCCGAGCGGCAGCGTCTGGCCGGTGATGGCGCAGAGCACGTGCCAGGTGGAGCTCGCGACCAGAAGGCTCGTGTACGACGCGAAGAAGATGCGCTGGCCCGCCATCGCTCGATTCGCGTACGCCTGCCAGGCCGCCCAGTCGCTCGGCGCCGTGCCGTACGTGCCGTCGGCGACCACCAGGGCGTCCGGATCGCCGCCTTTCTGCAGGATGGTTCGCGTGGCCCAGCCCCCGGCCGAGAAGCCGCACACCACGACGGGCGACAGGGCCACGCCGGCGGGCGCGAGCTGCGCGATCGTTTGCGACAGCGGCGGGATGGTCGTGTAGTACGAGGCGGCCTGCGCTTGCGGCACGGTGTCGTTCGCGATGAGCGCATTCGGCCCCGCAGCCGCCTTGAGTGCCGCATCGTCTCGCGCGTTGAGGTGGAACACTAGGACGAGCGGTCGCGTTGCGCCCGATCCAGTTTGCACAATGCGAAAGGCCACGGAGGCGATCCTACTCGATACAGCCGCCAGCCGCCGGATCGATACGTGCAACGCGGGGTCGCATGTCGATCCTGGGGATCCTGGTCGTCTTGATCGTAGCGGGAGTGTGCCTCTTGCTCGTGCAGACGTACATCCCCATGGCGCCACCCATCAAGACCGTCATCACGGTCGTCGTGGTCCTGGCGCTCTGCGTGTGGCTACTGAGCGCCACGGGAGTCATCGGCGGCGAAGTCTTCGCGCGCCGCCGCTAGTACGCGGGCAGCCGGCCCATCGCCTGCAGCTTGTGCCAGATGAACTTCGCCCACTCAGCGTAACCCGTGCCCGTCGGGTGAATGTTGTCGGATCCGAACGGCAAGCCGACGACGTACGGGATGACCGGCACGCCGAGCGATTCGATCACCGAGCGCACACCCGCCAGGCGATCACTGGGCATCAGCGGCGGCTCGACCCATACGACGTTGGGGAACTTGGCGACGATGCGCTGGTAGGGCCCAGCCGGCGGTGCCGGCGAGTAGCCGATGTCGTTGGTCCCCAGGCACACGAGCGTCGTGGTGGGCTGAAACGCCGCGACCCAGTTGCCGCACGGGCCACACGCGGCTGCCCCCGAGGCCCACTGCGCCGGCGTGGTCGACACGACGCCCTGGCCCTGGAACGGCACGCCCGCCATCTGCGCGAGCTGGCCGAATGGGCCGGTCAGGCCGACAGCGAGCGAGTCGCCGATGAGCGCGATGCGCGGCGACGAGGAGGGCGAGCTCGAGCCCTTGGGCCAGAGCAGCAAGACGAGCGCGGCGAGCGCGCCGCCGCCGAGCAGCCACGGGACGATGCTCTTGTCGTCGTTCATGGAACGACTTCGACCGTAGCGTCCGGCCACCACTCGGCGATCTTGCGATCGACGTATCCGCGGTCGAGATCCTCGACCTTGCTTCGGAGCCATCCTTGATCGTCGTATGCGCGCGCGATCCACGGGATGCGCGTGCCGCGCCTGCGCCCCGGACCGCCACCGCTGATGACCACGCGCACGATCGGGTGGCGCTCGATGGGGTTGCGCTTCGTGGGCCCCGAGGAGGCGTTGCCGGCGAAGTGCAGCATCGTGAAAAACCCGGCGACGACTCCTACCAGCGCCACTCCGGTCGCTACGAGGACCGTCTGGTCGCTACTCACCGATGCGCTCGCGACTGCGCCGGAGCCTGCTGGTTCTGGTTGTGGACGTACAGCGCGTAGCCGCCCGCTGCGAGGATGAGCGCCGCCGCGCCGACCGCGATGTACGTGCTCGTCGAACTACCCGTCGTCGACGACGGTCCGGACGATCCCGTGTTGTTGGGGGGCGGAGGCGGCGGATTGTGCTGCGTGCCGCCCGTGTTGGGCGGTGGCGGAAGCGTCGGGTACGGGAACGTGATGGTGTTGACGCACCTCTGCGTGCTCGCGTCCCAGTGCTGACCGGTCGGGCATGTCGGCGGCGGCAGCGGCGGCTGTTGGAAGACGATCTGCGCGACGCATGCGTTGCCATTCCAACGCTGACCCGCGGGACACGTTGGCGTAGCCGGTAGCGTGCCGTACTGCCCCTGGATGTTGACGGTATAGGTCGTCGGCTGCGAGGTGCTCGGGTCCGTCCACGTCAGGGTGAGCACGCCCGGGTTGCCGTCCAGGATGAACTGGTAAGGCTGGCCGTTCGATGCGTTGCCGCTGTTGGGGATGTAGCTCGAAACACCTGCGGTGTAGGAGGAGCTGAAGCCGGGCGCGTTGAGCGGCGCGAAGACGCTGAGCAGCGAGTTAGCCAGCGCGGGCGCCAGGGTCGTCGATCCGCCCGCCGACGCCGTGACCGACTGCTGCGTCGGCATGCCCCCCGCGCCCAGAGCCGCCTGAGGTCTCAGGGCGCCCATCAAGCCGAGCTTGCGCGGTACCGGTTGCCTGGGCTGCACCTGCTCGGCCTGCTGCGTCTGCATGAGCCTACCGTACCACCGGTCAGCGATACTGGGGAGGCAGCGTTCGTCGGGCCCCTGGATAGAGCACCGAGGCCAGCGTCCAGGGCTCGACGCCGACGTAGTAGGCCCATCCGCCGCTCACCCGGCTAATCTCGGTGATCGCCGTCCGGTGGTCCTGGACGTACTCCAGTACGCAGCTGCAGAAGACGACGACGCTGTTCGAGGGGAACGGCAGCGCCCGCGTTACGTCCGCCACGACGCTGCGCGGGCACGCGGAGCGCTGCAGATCGACGGTGTAGTCGCCGCACCCGTAGCCGCTCGTGGCGCCCGCGTCGGGCGCGCCGATGACGACCAGGGGCCGGCCGAGCTGCGAGGCGGCGGCTCGAGCGGCCGCATAGACCCGAGCTCGACGCCCGCGCCGCTCCGCCCACCAGCCGGCCTCCCACGCCGCGAGCGCGCCAAGGACGTACGGGAGCACGCGTCACCCATTCCTCTGGCGCTGACGCAGCACGACGTACAGACCGACGGCAACCGCAAGCGCCGCGCCCACGACCAGCACCACCGTTCCGCCACCGGCCCCCGACGCCGCGACCGGCAGCACCTGCACGCCGGGCAGCGGACAGAGGCCCGCCGGCGCGCTCGGCGGCGTCGTGCTCGAGCCAGCCGCGATGGGGCACGCGTAGACGGGTACGCCCGGCTGCCGGAGCACCTTGAGAGGTCCTTCGCTCGAGACGAGCGCCGACAGCGTTGGGTCCTGCAGCACCTCGGCCAGGTCGACCGGCTGCCCGTCGAGCACGCATCGGCGCTGCACGAGCCACACGCACTGCGAGTTGTGAGAGAACAGCCCCTCCGCAATGAATGTGCCCGTGCTTGTCTGAATGCCGACGACCGGTTGCGGGCCGATCTCTCGGATGGACGTGACCTCGGCCGACAAGTCATCGACCGTGAACTTCCCCCCACCGAAGGCGCGGCGCCCCTCCCAAAGTTGCGCGGACTTCGCCAACAGGCGTATCGGTCGGAACATCCCGACTGCACGAAGAGCCGCCCGCTTGCCCTTGATGTAGATTCGAATGCACCCGGCCTTGTTCGGCTGCAACGAAAAGTCGAACCCTCTTTCCTTGAAGAGACGAATCGCTCGGTCGAGTAGAGGGCCCGGGTTTTGGCCCACACCGAACGAGGGACCGCTCACCCATCCCTCACCATCGAGGAAACCGGCCATCCATGCGCCATCCCAAGATGTGTCCTGCTCCCACGGCTCGCACAAGTGCGGGATCATGTCGCCGACCTTCAAGTGTCGCGTCTCTCGCCAGCCCATCGTGAGCTTGCGCCCAGGACTCCAACCTTTCTTGCGGTTCTGAAGGCGCACGGCCGCGCCGCGTACAGGCCAACGATGCAGAGCCGAAGCGATCACGGTCGCCTTCGTCGTCCGTACTTCGTAGCAGGGCTGCGCGAGGTGAGTCACCGACTGGACGACGGACCGCCGCAGTTTGCAGCCGCACACGCCATGAGCCTGTTCAGCTAGCGCTTCGTCGAAGCCAACTAACTCATCTCCGACTTTCACCGAGTCGATCCGAACCCACCGAAGGTCCGCCGTGAGCACACGGGTCTCCGGTGCCATGCAGTAGTCGACGTGGCTCGGATCGTGCGCGGTGCCGACGCTCTGGATGACGCGGCCTTTCTGCGGCTGCTGCGGGAAACTCGACGTCGGATCGGTGCCGATGCCGTTCCACTTGAAGCCGGGCTGGTTGGGGATGACGTAGAAGCCGTAGTTGGCGGCCTTGCCCGCGTGGGTCACGAGCACGTTGGACAGGCACCAGGTCTTCTGCTGCACGACGATGCCGGGCGGGTTGCCGAGCGCCGCGAGCTGCGCGTCGATCATCGCGCTGGCCTGAATCATCGCGGCCGTCGTCGAGGAGATCGGCAAGATAGCGGGCGTGAGCGTCGCCGCGCGCGCGAGCCACATCGCGTCGAAGATCTTGGGCGTCGGCAGCAGGCACCCGAGGGCATCGGCGATCTGCTGCTGCACCGTGGCGCTCGCGTTGATGCGAACGCCCTGGACCTTCACGGCGTCGGCCGTGACCTGCAGCTGCAAGCGTCCGAGGTTGAGCGTCGCCCAGGTGAGCTCGGCGCCGCCCCCGGTGACGTACGCGAGGATGGCCGCGTCGCGCGCCGGGCCGCTGGTCGGAGGCAGATCGAGCGCCACCCGGTCACCCGAGCGGCCGCAACGGGTTGCGGCGCGCCTGCAGATGCTGCAGCTCCGGGTGGTGCTCCCGGTAGAAGATGGCCGCCGCGATGCCGTACGCGCTCGTGAAGGCCACGATCGCGAGGCTCAGAAGCTCCAGGGTCGAGGGGCCTTGCCGCACCGCGGGAGCTGTCGTCGGCGCGGGCGCGGGCGCGTACACGGCACCGGTGTTCATCGGCGCGATCGAGGCCGCCGGTTGCGTGACGGTCGCGTGGATGGAAGCCGGCACGAACGGCACGACGGTCGGGTGATAGAGCGTCACCCCGCGTATGCACACGCCCGTCTGTCCGGTCCGGCCGATCCACGTGTGGTGCTCGACGCGCGCGACGACCGGCTGACCGTCGACGACCGCGTAGGCCGTCGAGAGCATCGGAAACGTCGTGGGATCGTTGAGGATGCCGATGGCCCACTGCTCCAGATCGTGGGAGACCGGCAGCGTCCAGATGACCGTGCCCGGAGGCGGCGGCGGGTTGGTGGGGCACGGGACATCGCCAAGCCTGCCGAGCATGCGAGACTACCCTACCACGGTCTTGTGGTACGGTAGCGGCATGCCTGGACCGACGGGGCCGACGGGGCCGACTGGACCGACTGGACCGACTGGCGTGACGGGGCCTACGGGCCCGACCGGATCGACGGGGCCGACGGGCCTGACGGGCCCCGCCGGCGGCGCGACCGGCAACGCAGGACCCACCGGGCCCACGGGCCCGGTCGGCACGAGTAACCTCGTGCAGACGACCGAGATCACGCTCTCGATCGACGCGTCGAACGGACAGCCGGCCTTCCAGAACCTGCTGGTGTTCACGTTCATCACGACCGGCGGCAACCTGCTGCTCTGGGCGTCGTACGCCGCGTCGCTGGCGGGCCTGGCCGTCTTGCCCGCCGAGGTCGACTTCCAGCTCACCGTCGACGGCAACCCGCTGCCGGGCAACGGCATCTCGCTCGACGAAGCCGACTCGCCCCAGACCGGATCGCTGGTCTCGCGCGTGACGGGCCTGGCCGCCGGGCCGCACCTGGTCGCGCTGCAGTGGCGCGTGTCCAACGCGCAGACCGCGCAGATCCGACCGCTGTCGCAGCCCGGTCGCGAGAGCGCGACGGTGGTCGCGATGGAAACGCTCGTCTGATGGCCATGAAACCACATGCGACGCTCGGCCCCAAGGGTCGCGTGCGCAAGGGCGCCCCGCGCGATAACTCCCGCTACGGCAGCCCCAGCGTCCTGACGGCCTTCTACGCGTACGAGTACGACGATCCGGACGCCCGCTACTACCGGCGCCGCAGGGCGCCACCGCCGCCTCCCTGAGGGCTAGGCGCCGCCCGTAGCTCCGGGTCGCACGGCAGGCCGCGTGCCGCTCTTGTGCGCGAGCCAGTAGGAGACCTGCGCCATCGACATCAAGCCCTCGGTGCACCAGCGGCAGACGTGATCCGCGAGCTTCCACTTGCCGCCGCAGGCGCGGCATTCGATGAGCGTCTCGGCGTCGTCCGGATCCACCGGGCAACGGTAGCACCCGCTACGGCAGCGGCACGAACGGGTGCTTCTTGAGCGCCTTGCGCGCGAACTCCAGACGCACCGTGGCCTTCTGCTTCCAGGATCCTTCGCCAGTATCGAGGCCGAGAGATCGCATGGCCTGCTCTTTCCACGACAGCGGCGGTTGCTCACCCGTATATCCGGTCAGATCGCCCGACTGCATCATCGACATGCGCAAGATCTGCAGCGCGCACCGCGCCGCCGTGTAGCGCACCGCGACTGCGTCCTTGTCGCAGCTGGCGTTGATGGGCGAGTCGTGCACGGATCCGACGCGCGGCCAGATCTGGAAGATGGAATGCGCGCGGCCGCCGTCGCAGTTGCCGGTGATGTGGATGAGCGGCGCGTTGGCCGGATCGGCGCGCCAGACGGGATCGTTGCAGCTGCCATCGTCGACGTTCTTGGCGTACCTCGCGCCCTCCCAGTACCCGACGGCCGCGAGCAAAACCGCCTTGGCGTGATCGCTGTTCCAGCCGGCCGCGCCCCAGAGGCAGCGCTTGCGGCCGTCGGTGGCCTTGACGGTCGGGCAGCGGCCCGGATCCTCGGGCTCGTGCACGACCGCGCGCGCGATGTCCCACGCAACCTCGCCAGGAGCAACAGCGGGCACCTGCTTGACCGCGGGCGTCCAATTTCCGATGACGTCGCCGGCCAGGTACTCGGCCAGATGAATCACGTACGGATCGTCCGCGTCCGGATCGGCAGGGACCTCGAGCGGTGGGATAGGCGCAGCTTCGACTGTCACGGGCACGAGCGACGTCTTGTCCGGCAGGATCTCGTCGGCCGCACGAGCCGTCCCGCACGCGCACACGAAGATGGACAGGGCGATGAGCTTCTTCATGGCCGGCAGCTTGACCACGGCCCCGGCGATGTTCAAGGCTTGGCGACAATGTCCGATTGGTCTACGGTGATCCCGCCAGGAGAGTGCTTGCATGATCCCCACCACGCGCCGTGACCTGCTCGTTGGCTCCGCATCCCTGCCGCTCGCCGCGGCCGCCGCCCGCATCCCGCCCGCGCCGCTGACGACCTCGGAGCTGCGCATCTTGGCCATGTGCGCGACGCCGGCCCAGACGTGGACGGGCCGCGAGCAGCAATACCGCGACACGCGCATCGCGCGGGACGGCACCGCCGAGCACCGGATCGTCGAAGATCTGGCCGACCGGGGCCTGGTGCAGATGCAGCCATCGGCTCCGGGCTGGGGTTGCCGGCAGCATGCGGTCGCCACGGCGGCGGGCCTGGCAGAGCTGCGCCGCGCAGGCGTCTAGCCCGTCACGAGCGGGGTCCTGCCGCCCGCTGCGAGGTACGCCCGGATCCACGTGTCGATGAACTCCGACATCGGCCGGTCGATGGGCAGCGCGTCGATCGCCGCATCGGCCGCATCGCGCGCGTCCGGCGACGGGAAGTGGTCACGCCACCACTTGAGCTCGTTGACGCGCCCCACGGCTAGTTCTTCTGCCCGGCGGCCGCGGCCTCGATCTTGGCCATCTCCTGGGCGCCGGCCTCCAAGAACCCGATGGTGCACGCCTCCGAGCACACGAAGCTCATGGTCACGTGGCCGGGGTCCTCGCCCTCGCTCACGCACATGAAGCCCTCACCCGTGCAGATCATCTCGGGCGCGTCCGGATGGTCGCAGCGTATGGTCCGGACCTCGACGTTCTTGTGGCAGACGTCGCACTTGAACGTGCGGGCGCCTTGAGTGATCTGGCTCACGCGGACCTCCGCTTGGGGTAGCGCTGGTGCGGCGGCAGCTTCTCGCGGCACTTGTGCAGGTGCACCACGCGGGGCCTGGGGCCGTCGAAGTCGGGCGGGGCCATCTCGTAGGCCCACACCAGCTCGCCCGACTCGCACATCTTGCCGCAGACCTCGCAATGCCGGTTGCCGAAGAGCCAGAGCTCGCACGGCAGCCGCTCCCACCACGGGTCGCTGTCGCGCCGGCCGGGGTAAGTCGGCCCTACAGGCCGGAACGGCGAGGCCGCCCCGGGCGGCGGTCGCGCGGGGCCTGGGGGCGGCCTGGCAGCGTGTGGGGGCGGATCAGAGGGGCTGCGACCAGCAGGCGGCCGCGGACGCCTGGGAAACGGCGCACCGTCCATGCCGGCGGCCCGGACGAAGATCTCCCAGAAAGCCTCCAGAGGGTCAACCGCCTGGTGCGGCGGCCGGTGATGAGGTGGCGAGACCGGCGGCTCCTCGACCTCCTCGAGCTCGTCGAGCATCTTGTGCTGGGCGATGAGCTTGACGGCGATGAGCGCGACGGTGCGCGCCTCCTCTTCAGAGCACGCCGGATCGACGGCCTTGGCCACGAGCTGCTTGGCGCGATCAAGGGGGCTGGTCATCTCTTCTCCCGAGCGGCGTGTACCCGAATGCAGACACGACACCCGACCTGCGCTTGCTCGAACGGTACGGGATCTAGCGTACGCAGATCGCCTTGCCAGTCGTTCACGTCTCTACCGCAGAGCGATCGCGGCTCGCCTGGGATGACGACATGACGGAAACCGCGATTGCGGCCCCATGACGAAGGCGGAGCGATGACGACGAGGATGTCCACGGCAAGGTCAAGCTTGCTCTTCGGCCGCAAGACGCGCGCGCAGCTGCTCTCGCTCGAAGCGCGCCGCCTGCAGCTCCAGCATCAAGCTCGAAGCGCGCTCCTGGATGTCGGTCACCTGCTGGGTGAGCTGCGCGTTGTCACGCAGCGCGCTCGCGAGAAGGTTGCGCGTCAGGCCGAGCTCCGCGCACCGGGGACACACGACCTGGTTCATTGGCCCGACTCCCCGTAGAGCACCTCCGCGCACCGGGGACACACGACCTGGTTCATTGGCCCGACTCCCCGTAGAGCGCCTTGTGGTCGCGCAGGGCCGTTGTCACACGTTCCTCGGTACGGTGCACCATGTTGCTCTTGCGAATCACGTGATGATGACCTCCCCGACGGGCCCTCGCCGATCGGCCTTGCTGTTGATGGCGCGTAGCGCGCTGACCCTGTCGATCGTGAAGCCGCCGCCCTTGTAGAGCTTGCGGACGTACGGAACGTCGGCGTTGCTCAGCATCACCTTCACGCCGCGCCTCTTGAGCCGACCGACGACGTCACGCAGGCGCTCTTGCTCGGCCGGCCCGAACGGCTCCTTGGTGTACGCGGTGAAGTCCGAGTCGGCGCTGCGCGGGACGTACGGAGGATCGAAGTACACGAAGTCGCCGCGCTTGGCGTTTTCGGCCGCGACCTCGAAGTCGCCGCAGTTGATGCTGCAGTGCTGCAGCACCTGGCTCACGCGCCGCAGGTTGTCCTGGTCGCAGATGACGACCTGGCCGGGGCGCTTGCCGTGCGGCACGTTGAACAGGCCCTTGCGATTGACGCGCCACAGACCGTTGAAACAGGTCTTGTTCAGGAAGATGACATACGCGGCGATCGCGGCCGGCTTGTCGCCAGGTCCCCGATCGCGCACCCGGTAGAAGACCTTCTCACCGCCCTTGGACGTGCGGTACTCGTTCTGCAGGTCGTGCAGCCGCTCGATGACCCCCTCGACATCGACGCAGATGGCCCGGTAGGTCGCGATGAGCAGCGGGTTGGCGTCGTTGATGGTCGCCCAGTGACCCGTCTTGGGCCTCTGCCATGGCGACAGGCGCCCGGGCAGCGAATCTGCGAGCGAGAAGAGCAGCGCGCCGCCACCGACGAACGGCTCGTGGTAGCGGCCGAACTTGTGCGGCATGCGCTTGCGCAGCTCGGCCAGCAGCTGCGTCTTGCCTCCCGCCCACTTACAAAACGGGCGTGCGGGAGCGTCCTTGATGTCGAGCGGTTCGAGCCTCTTGGCGGCAGTCACTGGCGCGCTCCTTCACGCAGATCACGATCGGGCATGAGGTTGGACGCGCGCGTGAGGTAGGCCCACGCCGCGAGGCGGCCGCCGGCACGGATGGCGCCCGCGATGCGCTTGGCATCCTTGGAGCCCTGCGCAGGCATGCCGATGAGGACCAAGAGCGTGCGCTGCGCCATGCCGATGGGCGGCAGGGCCCCCGAGCAGGCCTCCCAGCGGTTGATGGTCTGGTGCGTGACGGCGAGCAGGTCACCCATCTGGCTGGCCGTCAGCTCGAGGGCTGCACGCAGCTTGCGGATGTGACGGCCGGTCATGCCGCACCTGCCAGCTTGGCCGCGCGCTTGCGCTCGAACTCACCGAACATCGGTTCGAGCATTCCCCACCAGCCGGGCGCCCACGTCTGGAGCCACGTGCCACCCCGCGCGACCAGCACCGGCTGGACCTCCAGGACCCAGAACGCGTCCCACGCCGCCTCGGCGGCCGACGCTCCGTGCAGCTCCCCGTAGCGGACCCACCGCATCATCTTGCGGGCAGTGAGCTGCGCTTCGGACACGGTTTCGGCCTCGTGGCTCTCGATGATGTACGCGTGCGGCTTGGGCGACTGGAAACGCTCGACGTCCTTGTCGGTCGGCACGCCCGCGATGACACGGTAGAAGCGGTCGACGATGGCGTACCAGAAGCGGGCGGGTCCGAGCACCAGGCGGATCCGCCGGTCGGTGTAGAAGCCCTCGTCCGCGCTTTCTTTCGGGTCGCCGACCGCGAACTCGTAGTGGATGGCGGTCTGTTTGAAGCCCGTGCTCATGATTCGGACATCCTATCTCCACGACACATATGCGTCAACGTTTCGGATCTTGCGGCGGCGGTGGTGACGGCGGCGTCGGCGCAGATTCGGGCGCCGGAGGCGAGGGCGACGCCGGCTCGCGGCCCGCGCGCTCGAGGCGCAGCCGGGTCTTCAGACCTGCGATCTCTTCGCGCATCGAGCGCACGGCCGATTCGAGGCAAAGAATGCTTGCCTGCACACCTCCGTGGTAGCGCCCACACGCGGCGCAGTGCTTGGTGTTCTTGTCGACCGGTTTCTTGTCGTCCGGCAACGGTGCGACCCAGAGCGCGTTTTCGGCCTGCGTCAGGCCCACGGGCTTGCTGCCGCTCATCGGACCGGCTCCGCGGCGCGGGTCCGCCCGGCTTGCTCGCGTTTCTTGCGCTCGACCTGCAGCTGGGCGTACTTCCAATGCCAGCGCATCTTCTTGCGCTTGAGCATCGCGATGGTGTTCTTCAGGTGGTCGTCGGTCATGTCGGCCATCGCCAGGACCTTGCCGTCCTTGGTCCTCCAGTAGCCCTGGGGCGGGTCCTCGTCGTCGTGGCCGTCGTCCTCGGGATCGGCATCGAAGTCGTCGTCGTAGCAGCTCATCGGATCCCTTTCATCAGCTCGGGCCTCACGCGAACAGTCTTGCCGACCTCCTCGATGACCAGGCGCTTCAAGAGGCGCAGGACGTAGGAGTTGCTCGACGGTAATCGGTCTTGGCGTTGAGCTCTTCGCGCGTCAGACCCGCGGGGTGCTCCAAGAGCACACGCAAGACGTCGACCTCGCCGCCGGGCAGCGTCGCCAGGTAGTGCTCACGCATCTTGGCGGGCGTCTTGGGGATCGGCTTGAAGCCCGCGGGCATCTTGTCGCGGCCGGCCGGCGTGGCGACGATGAGGCCCTCGCCGGTCTCCTCGACCAGCGGCTGTCCGTGATCCTTCATGAGCCGCATCGTCACGCCTGGTCTTTGGCGGCTTTCAACAGGATGTGCGCGAGGGCCAGCTCGTCGGTCGCCATCAGGATGTCGGCCTGTTCGGTGAACAGCGTCCGGCGGTTCTTGGGTCCCGACACGACGATGTAGGGCCAGCCGGGACCGCAGCCGCTGTAGGGCCAGCCGGGACCGCAGCCGCTGCGCAGCGTTCGCGCAGCCAGCGCCGCGCCCAGCTCCACCCAGCTGCCGCACGCGCCCCTGTCGCTCGCCGCGAGCAGCCACACGATGTCGGCGCTCAGCACGCCGTCGAGATCGGCCTGGGCGTACTTGCGGCGATCCTCTTCAGACAGCAGCGAGTCGCCGCCAACGCCGATCCCGTTGAAGCGTTGACATGTGCAGTGAGACGACGGCAGGTGCTCGTGTCGAGGAGGATCTACGTGTAGGCAATGTATGGGGCAGGCCCACTCATCGGAGTACGAGTATGGGCCGTGCTCCTGCCGGTGGTGCCCGCACGCGCAGATGTCGCCCTCGGCCTGCGTCCAGTCGCACGAGACGACCAAACCTGCTTTGCGAACCTCGGCGATCGCGGGCCGCGCTCGCGTGTGCTGCTCGACCCATGCGCCGGCGATGTAGATGGATGTCACGAAGCTCCTTTCGATGTCTTGGTCTTTTCGCGAATCTCGATGGCCAGCGCGCGGCCCTGGCGGCATCGCTGCAGAAACTCGTCTTCGGGCATGTCGACCTGCAAGGCGATGTTGCTCACCAGAAAAAGACCCACGTCGAAGACTTCTCGGGTCGTGCAACCTTCGAGCACCGTCTGCGTCTTGTCGATGAGGGCCGTGACGTGCTCCGCGTGCTTCAACTGCTCCTCGATCGTTCTCATAGCCTTGTCGCTCGACTGCTCGTTCATTCGCAAAGCCCTCCTACGCGTTTCCACTCCGTCGCAGTCAAACCGCCGTCGGGGTAGATGTCGTCGTACATGTCGTCGTCGAGACAAACCCCGCGCACTTTCCAGCCGGCCGACACCAGGAAGTCGTAGAGCTGGCGGGCTTCGGGCTCGGCAAGCGCGTAGCGATTGGTCTTGTCGGGCGGATCGTAGCCGTCGTTGGCCGCGCGCCAGAACGACTCGAAAGGCTGCTCGACGCGGGCCGCAGGAGGCAGGAGGTACTTCTCGCAGTCGAAGAACGTCTTGTGGACTTCATCGGCCAGCAGGTGATGATTGCTCATCAGTTGGCTTTCCTTTCAGCAGCTCGGCGTATTGAAACGCGGCCTCGTTCAGCTCGTCCGAGGCCATGCACGCGCTGCAGGTGCGAACCGCGGGAAGCGGGTGGGCGGAGCTGTTCATCGCGCGGACCCGGACATGTCGACAAGCTCGATCCCGAGCGCCTTGCAGAAGTCGTAGATGCGCGCGTCGCGGTACAGCTCTCCGAAGACGATGCGCGCGATGCCCGCGTTGGCGAGCAGCTTGAAGCACGGCCAGCACGGGCTCGCCGTCACGTAGATGCCCGCGCCCTCGATGCGGACCCCGGCTCGGGCCGCGGAGACGATGGCGTTGGCCTCGGCGTGCACGGTGCGCACGCAGTGGCCGTCCTCCATCATGTGCCCAGCCTCGCTGCAATGCGGCTGGCCGCGAATGCTGCCGTTGTAGCCCGTGGCCAGGATCTCTTGTCGCGCACGACGACGGCGCCCACGAACTTGCGGTCGCAGGTCGCGCGCGTGGCGACGGCCTTGGCGATGTCCATGAAGTATTCATCCCAGCTCTTGCGGTTCATGCGGTCCTTTGTGGGCGCTCGCGTCTGCGCTGCGTTGATCCTACCGAGACGAGCATCGCGCCTCGAGCCGTCGTACGGATCCAGACGCGATCACGCGCGTCGATCCACGTCGAGATGAGGCCGTAGTGAAGGAGCCACACCACGCTGTACGCCGTGGGCGCTGGCGCAAGGGTGTCCACGTCGACCGGGTGGGCGAGCGTGGTGTGCAGCAGCCGACGATCGGTGCTCGTCAGGCGCTCACGGAGCTGGAACATCTCGATGGTCCCGCTGTCGTCGCTCTCCGCGGTCTCGTTGCGGTTGCGAATGGCCAGTGCCTCGCGAGCTTGCCGCTCGTCCGGGTGCAGACGCGTCTTGTGCTTGGGCAGTATCGTTTTCAGACGTTTAGGGATACGCATATGCGCTTAGGCCGTCAAGTCTGAAACGTCCGAATCGTCACCGCGCGAGCTGGGCGATCTTGGCCTCGCCCGACTCCAGGGCCTCGCTGGCCAGCCACCGCAAACACGCCTCGGCAATGATCTGCGTCTCCGGCTCGCGGGGATCCTCACCTCGTAGACCGATCCGCCCCGCCCATCTTACCGGTCCGACTCCAGGCGCGAGAGCCGACCGACGACCCGCGGGTCTTCGAGGTACGCGTGGCCGACCGCGTCCCACGCAACCTTGATGCGCTCGGGCAATTCGTCCCACTCGGGCATGGTCCTGTCGTCCCACGTCTTACCGCCCGTGCTCTTGGCGTAGGCCTCGTACCCGATCCGTCCGACTCGTTCCACGATGATCCTCCTTCAACGCCTCGGCCCAAGCAGTCCTCAGTTAGATCCCCTCGGGCTCCTCGGAGTCAAGCGCCTCCTGCGCGATGCGCCTTGCGAGGCTCGCGCTAGCGCCCACGTTGACGATCTTCTCGAGCGCGCGCCTGTACCGCTCCCCGTCCGTCTCCGTGACCGGCTCGGCCTCGGCGCCTGCCACGGCCATCGCAGCCAGCTCCTCGAAGAGCTCCAGCCAGGGTAAGAGGTTGAAGCCCGCGAGCGGGCTGTCCGGGCCGCGAGCCTGCCGGCACGCCTCGAGCGCCGCCCGCACCTTGCTCGTGTCGATGGCCACGGCCTAGTTGCTCGCCTTCGCGACAACCTTGGACAGCTCGGGCAGCGACATCGTCCGCAGCTGCTGCTCGCTGATGCCCCGCTCGGCGAAGAGCGACTTGGCGACGGTCCGCCCCAGGTCCGTCAGGACGTACTGGACTTCGCCGTCCGCATTGACCCCCGTGGGTTGGACGAAACCGAGCGCCATGCACCGCGCGACGATGTCGTGCATGATCTCGATCTGCTCTTCGGGGCTCGCGATGACGCTGGACTGCTCGCTGATCTTCTCCACGATCGTGCCTGCCGCTCCAGCCTGCGCGATCCACTTGGCCGTGCGGGCTTCGAAGAAGATCGGGATGCCGTCGAGGACGGCCGGGCCGCGCACGGCGACCTTGAGCGCCTTGCGCGCCTTGCCGACGGCGCCCCGCAGGACCAGCACGACGATGGCGTGGTCTGCGGCCGAGCGTCGGACCAGCACGCCCGTGCCGAGAAACCAGGGGACCTTGCTGCGCCCGAGCTGCAGGGCGAGCTTCTTGGCGAGCGTGGCCGCCTGCTCGAACGTCACGATCTTTCCGCCCGTCTTGGTGCTCATGGGAAAGCCTTCTTCTCGGAGCACCAGGCCGTGGTGCTCGGTCGTCTCGTCGATCATAGCCGCGCCGCAGCCGTCGGCAGCGGCTTGGACTCGCGCAGCGGCACGCCGCTACTCGTCGAGCGCGGCGATCTGCCTCTGCAGGTCCCGGATGTCGAGCTTCTCGAACTTCTCGTCCTGCTTGCGCTCCAGGACGGCCAAGAGCTTGTCCTTCTTGGCCTTGTTGTCGGCGCGGCGCTTGGCGGTCTCCTCGTCGTCGAGCTTGGCTGCGATGACGTGCTTGACGACCTCCAGGGTCACCTCCAGCCGGGTGTGCGCCGGCGTGCGAGCCTGCTCGACGAAGCTCTCCTCGGAGGCCTCCTTCAGCGCGCCGTTGGCCGCCTTGGCGATCTCGTTGAGGTTGAAGTCATCGCCGGGCCTCGACCGCAGCGGCACGTCCCAGAGATCCTCGGCGGTGATGGCGCCGCGCGCGGACTGGAAGCGGAGCTTGTTGCGGGTCGCGTACTCGAAGATGTTGTTGTTGACCATGACGTTGTCTTTCCTTTGCCGTCGGCTCTAGCCGACTCGAACGCTCAGCACACGCTGCTTGTTGCCCTGGTAGGCCCGAACGATGAAGCTCTCGCGCTTGGTGGACGAGAAGCCCAGGCCCGAGAGCTGGGCACCATCCGCGCTGGGCTCGCACTTGGTCTTGTCGGCGATGATCTCGAAGACCTTGCGGTGCGGCTCCAGACGCGGGTGCAGAAACTCGTTGTAGAAGCCGCGCGTCGGCTCGTCGTTCTTGCAGCCCTCGATGACGAAGAACGTGTGCTTGTTGCCGACGGCATTGTCCCCCCAGTAGTTGGGGCTGAGCATGACCGCGCGGACCTTGACGTACTGCTCGGTCGTCAGGCCCCACTTGTCCTGCGAGATGTTGGCGGCCGTGATGGCTGGACTGCCGACCTCGATACTGTCCACGCGGCCGTCGTCGACATGGATGGTCGCGACCGCGATGTCCTGACGGTCGCGTACGGCCTTGTTGTACGAGAAGTGCGAGAGCTTGCCGCCGCTGTCGATCTCGACGACGAACCCCGGATCGCTCGACTCGCGGTGGCAGTAGTTGTTCACCACGACCCGGTAGGCGCCATCCGGGGGCCGGGTCGACCACACCACGTTCTCGACGGCCTGACGCGTCGTGCCGGACCCCGCGTTCATGTCGACGTCGAGCGTGCCTCCGGTCCAGCCGCGCTTGTTGGCGAAGTAGATCTCACCCTGGACCCCGCGGATCCCTCGGCCCGGCGGCTCGAAGACGTGCAGATCCAGGTCGTCGTAGTTGAACCAGGAGAGAGACACGCGAAGGACGGCGCCGTCGACCTTGCCGCCGGCCTTCTTCACGCGCTCCTTGATGCTGTCGGCGACGTTGCCGCCGTAGGACCACGCGAAGTCGTTGCTCCATCGGAACAGCTGCTTGGGCTCCGGATGGCGCGGCGCCGTCAGCGACATGAGATTGCCGACGTGCTCGCCCTTGAAGAGCAGCTCCAGGCTCGTGGTCTCAGGCAGGACGCGCGCGACGAAGTCGTCGAGCTCGATGTCCTCGGCGCGCTTCTCGTCGTCCTCCGCGCGAGCGGTCCGGCTCTGCGCGACGGCGTGCTTCATCAGCTCCTCGCCGAGGCCGCCCTTCATGAGCGGCTTGACCGAGCTGTCGACCCACTTCACGTCGTTGACGGACACGTCGCCGATGACGGCGAACCGTCGCTCGAGGGCAGACTCCAGGCCGAGCTTGTCGATGGTCTGCATCGCCAGCTTGACCATCGCGGGCGTGATGAGCGACGTCGTCCGCTTGTAGTTCTGCGGGGCGACCTTCGTCTCGAACGCGCGCACGGCCGCTTCGAGGTCCACGCCGGCCGACAGGTCCTGCACTAGGGTGCCGATCACCGTGTTGCGAAACCGCGCGGCCGGGCTGTCGGCGTGCGTCCAGACGAAGATGTTGCGAGCCTCGTGGCTCAGGGCCATGTACTCCCGCTGCATCTTGCGGAAGCCCACCACCGCCGTCTTGTGCTCCGCGCCGCGGTACAGGTTGTTGGTCTCGATGAGCGAGAGCACCGTGTCGATGGCGTCCGGCAAAAGCTCGATGAGCCCTCGCTCGAAGACCTGGACCGTGGTTCGGTAGTCGCCGCGGACCTGGTCGGGCGTCGCCACGCGCAGGCTCTTGGGGATCTCGCCCGTGTGCAGGTGGTTCCACGTGATGACCTGCAGGGTCTCCTTGTCCTGAACGCGCGACCGCTCGGCGCCGAAGCTACTGTCCTTGTCGCTCACGCGGAACAGATCCCGGATGGGCGCCGTGAGCACGAAGGCCCGCAGGCGCGCGGCGACAGCACCGTACGGCTCCGGCGCCGTCTCGGCGGCGCGGTCCCAGATCGTGTGAAGCTCGCCTCCCGCCCCCGCGGTGACCATCGAGCCGACGCGCCGGATGAAGTGCTTGCAGCAGCGGCAGTCGTGCTCGGTGCTCTTCTTGTAGAGCGGATCGGAGCCGGTCGGGAACGCCCCGAGGTAATCGTTCCAGAGCACATCGCCGCTCACGGCTGTCATGAAGACAGACCCCGTCTTGGCCATGGCCTGAAACGACGCCGCGACCATCTTCGCGAACGCCGGAAAGTCGTCGCTCATCGTCATCCTCCGCTGCTGCTCTTGTGTCTTGGGACCCCACGGCCCGATTCGAACGGGCGACCTCCGGTTCCGCAATCCGGTGCTCTTCCAACTGAGCTACGAGGGTCGTGTCTTCCAGCGTGTTTCGGACATTACGCATATGCGGCTCGGCTGTCAAGCCTGAGATGGCTGATTCTTTCGTAGCGCCCAGCCATGGAACATCGGATCGCCCTTGAGGTTCGGCGGCGTGTACCGATCGCAGTTATCCTTGCACCACGCCACGGCCTTGGCCGTCACGTCGGCCAGATCTTCGAGGCAGACGCTCGACACGCCGTGCTCGTAGGCCATGCGATGGTTCTGAACGAGCCACCACTGCGGCTCGCCTTGTCCGTCGTCGTCCTTGTACATGACGCAGAAGCTCAGGTGTCGGTCTTCGCGATCGCAGCGCAGGCCGACCGCGAAGTGCTTGCCCTCGATGAGCTTCACGAAGCCCGTCAGGTCGGGCGGAGGTTGGTGCACTCGACGCATCGTCATCGGCGCACCGCGTCGCCCCGGATCTTTGTCGACTCGCGCTTCATGGGCCTCCTAGCGATGTTTCGGACGTTACGCATAAGTGTGGGCACCGTCAAGCGCCGTCTCTCTGCAACGATGCCCTTCCGTAGGCTCAGGCGGCGCTCTCGACGCTCGATCCGTCGAGCTTCCTCCTGCGACGGCCCGTCCGCCAGCATCTTCTCCAGGGCCTTGTCTCGACGCTCGATCCGTCGAGCTTGCTCCGCGGCAATCATCATCACTCTCGACGCTCGATCCGTCGAGCTTCCTCTGCGACGTCGCGATGGAGCGCGTACGTTCCGTCGTCTACCAGGACGATCTCGACGCTCGATCCGTCGAGCTTCCTCTGCGACCTTGCCGTCCTCGGACTTGCGGTACCGTGGCAGGTTGACTCTCGACGCTCGATCCGTCGAGCTTCCTCTGCGACCGGCCTTGCCGCGGCCTCGGGAGAGAGCGACGTGATCTCTCGACGCTCGATCCGTCGAGCTTCCTCTGCGACACCCCACGCGCAGGGTATACCTCACGACACGCCCGCCAAGCCCGGCGTGACCAGCTCTCGACGCTCGATCCGTCGAGCTTCCTCTGCGACGTCGGCCGCTTCCGCCGAGGCGCACCGGCTCGAGCGCTCTCGACGCTCGATCCGTCGAGCTTCCTCTGCGACCAAGGTGACCGCCATCGGCGAGAACCATCCTCCCGTTCTCTCGACGCTCGATCCGTCGAGCTTCCTCTGCGACCGGCAAAATGCAACCTAAGAACGCTATCGACGGTGTCTCTCGACGCTCGATCCGTCGAGCTTCCTCTGCGACCGCCGTCACCTTGCAGCCGCCTACCTGTCACCAGCAACTCTCGACGCTCGATCCGTCGAGCTTCCTCTGCGACGTCTCGATCTGGGTGCACGCTCGCGTGTGGCTCACTTCTCTCGACGCTCGATCCGTCGAGCTTCCTCTGCGACCTACGACGCTGACGTTCTGAAGGCGGCTTTCGAGGTCTCTCGACGCTCGATCCGTCGAGCTTCCTCTGCGACCCGACACCGACGCGGGAGGGACCGCGCGTCCCATGCATCTCTCGACGCTCGATCCGTCGAGCTTCCTCTGCGACCTGGGCAGGGCCGCCCCACTCGACCGCGCCGGGGTTCTCTCGACGCTCGATCCGTCGAGCTTCCTCTGCGACTGACCGCGAGGCAGCGACGGTGGACCAGCTCGTCGACTCTCGACGCTCGATCCGTCGAGCTTCCTCTGCGACACCGCCGATGCTGAGTGTTTGCGTGAAGCGCGACAGCTCTCGACGCTCGATCCGTCGAGCTTCCTCTGCGACTCAGCGTGCCGTGCTCGTCGTCGCTGACGTGGTGCCCTCTCGACGCTCGATCCGTCGAGCTTCCTCTGCGACCCAGCCATCGTTCGCCTGCTCGTGAAACGAGAAGCGCTCTCGACGCTCGATCCGTCGAGCTTCTGCGACGACTGGCAAGTGGGTGAGTGAGCAGGTCGAGGCTGTGCTCTCGACGCTCGATCCGTCGAGCTTCCTCTGCGACTCCCTCTCGCACGTCGATTGGGACGCGCATCATCGCTCTTCGACGCTCGATCCGTCGAGCTTCCTCTGCGACGTACCGGGAGCTGCTCGCGCCAATCTGTCCCGCGTGCTCTCGACGCTCGATCCGTCGAGCTTCCTCTGCGACCCTGGCCCTGGCCGCCGCCGTGGTGGCCGCGGTGACCTCTCGACGCTCGATCCGTCGAGCTTCCTCTGCGACACCCACGCCGCTCGCGTTTCGCGCGCGCCGTAGTTGATCTCTCGACGCTCGATCCGTCGAGCTTCCTCTGCGACACAGATGCCATGGCATCCGCCACGATGATTGCCGGCCTCTCTCGACGCTCGATCCGTCGAGCTTCCTCTGCGACGTCGGTGTCACCCCCGATGCGGGCGCGGTTTGCCGTCTCTCGACGCTCGATCCGTCGAGCTTCCTCTGCGAC